>OJUB01000081.1_pt1 | contig 1361 bp, 1 predicted proteins | sample 1599941 | NCBI WGS metagenome assembly OJUB01 (sample SAMN04436883, study PRJEB24849) | human gut metagenome | biome: human gut; feature: NICU; material: stool | host: Homo sapiens | place: USA: Saint Louis, MO | collected 2012-03-01 | reverse complement strand
GCGCTAACCTTGTGGGTGTCATGCAGAAGTACGACCGCGGCCGATGCATTTCGCGCCATGCCTAACGTGCGCGTTTATCAGCAATCCTTTGCCGCAGCTATTGGGCTGGCGGAACAGGTGATGTCGACGCTTGGCATGTCGACCGAGTTGATTGAAGGACACATCAGTGCAATGCGCCGCCGTCTCGACAGCAGCCGTTTTCCAGGGAGTTCATAGTCATGAAATCAAAACGCCTTAACCCATTTCAGGTCTTGCGTGACCAATTGGCCATCATGAGTTTTTACGAGCGCTTCGAGCAGGTCGTCGCGCTCGTGCTGTCGGCGGTGATCGCCGTCATCATCATGGTGTCGCTGTTCCAGCTCATCTCCATCGTCTTCACGCTGCTGGTTCTCGATGCCTTCAATCCCCTGGACCACAAGGTATTCCAGAGCGTGTTCGGCATGATCATGACGCTCTTGATCGCGATGGAGTTCAAGCATTCCATCGTGCGCGTGGCGCTGCGTCGGGACAGCATCATCCAGGTTAAGACGGTGGTCCTGATCGCGGTGATCGCACTCTCCCGCAAGTTCGTGATCCTCGACTCCGACGCGAGCCCCGCAAAGATAGCCGCGCTGGCAGGCGCCACGCTGGCTCTGGGTGCGACCTACTGGCTGCTGCGCAAGCGCGGCGACCGCGCCGCCGAGACCTCTGAGTATGACCCGTCATCATCCGAGTGATCCGCGCACTGCGCTCTTGCAACACCGCTGGCTCAACCGCCTGCAGACCGGGCTGTTGGTCCTGACCCTGGTCGGGATCGCAGCCGCAGCAGGGAGACTGCCATTTGGGGAAGGCTGCCTGTGGCTCGCGCTGTTTGCCGTTGCAGGTGCGTTGCTGCTGGACCCGGTAGCCGCGTCGGCGCTGAGCTTGCGCCTGTACCGCGTACGGGCCTTGCACCCGCAACAAGCCCACGAGATGTGGGCCCTGTTGCGCGAGCTGCCCGCCACGCCGGTGCCGCACTATGTGCCCAGTGCCGTCGTCAACGCCTTCGCCACCGGTTCGAAGCATCACGCGGCCATCGCGCTGACCGACGGCCTGCTGCGTAGCCTCACGCCCCGCGAGTTGACCGGCGTGCTCGGCCACGAAATCGCGCATATTGCTAATGAGGATCTGCGTATCATGGGGCTGGCGGATTCCGTCAGTCGCCTCACGTGCCTACTGGCCCTTATGGGACAGATCGCGATCCTGCTCAGCCTGCCCGCGCTGCTGGTTGGCGCGGCGGAGGTCTATTGGCCTGGTCTATTGTTATTGGCCGCATCGCCCCAACTGGCCCTGCTCGCACAGCTCGGCTTGTCTCGCGTGCGTGAGTTCGACGCTGACCGCCT
>OJUB01000074.1_pt1 | contig 1460 bp, 2 predicted proteins | sample 1599941 | NCBI WGS metagenome assembly OJUB01 (sample SAMN04436883, study PRJEB24849) | human gut metagenome | biome: human gut; feature: NICU; material: stool | host: Homo sapiens | place: USA: Saint Louis, MO | collected 2012-03-01 | reverse complement strand
GGTAATGACTCCAACTTACTGATAGTGTTTTATGTTCAGATAATGCCCGATGACTTTGTCATGCAGCTCCACCGATTTTGAGAACGACAGTGACTTCCGTCCCAGCCTTGCCAGATGTTGTCTCAGATTCAGGTTATGTCGCTCAATGCGCTGAGTGTAACGCTTGCTGATAACGTGCAGCTTTCCCTTCAGGCGGGGTTCATACAGCGGCCAGCCATCCGTCATCCATACCACGACCTCAAAGGCCGACAGCAGGCTCAGAAGACGCTCCAGTGTGGCCAGAGTGCGTTCACCGAAGACGTGCGCCACAACCGTCCTCCGTATCCTGTCATACGCGTAAAACAGCCAGCGCTGGCGTGATTTAGCGCCGACGTAACCCCACTGTTCGTCCATTTCCGCGCAGACAATCACATCACTGCCCGGTTGTATGCGCGAGGTTACCGACTGCGGCCTGAGTTTTTTAAGTGTCGTAAAATCGTGTTGAGGCCAACGCCCATAATGCGTGCACTGGCGCGACATCCGACGCCATTCATGGCCATATCAATGATTTTCTGATGCGTACCGGGTTGAGAAGCGGTGTAAGTGAACTGTAGCTGCCATGTTTTACGGCAGTGAGAGCAGAGATAGCGCTGATGTCCGGCAGTACTTTTACCGTTACGCACCACGCCTTCAGTAGCTGAACAGGAGGGACAGCTGATAGAAACAGAAGCCACTGGAGCACCTCAAAAACACCATCATACACTAAATCAGTAAGTTGGCACCATTACCAAAAAACGCTGCGAATATCACCTGAGACAATTTATAAAACGCTGTACTTTCGTAGCCGTGAAGCGCTACACCACCTGAATATACAGCATCTGCGACGGTCGCATAGCCTTCGCCATGGCAGGCGTCATACCCGCAAAGGCGAAAGAGGTACGATTAACATAGTGAACGGAACACCAATTCACGAACGTTCCCGAAATATCGATAACAGACGCTCTCTGGGGCATTGGGAGGGCGATTTAGTCTCAGGTACAAAAAACTCTCATATAGCCACACTTGTAGACCGAAAATCACGTTATACGATCATCCTTAGACTCAGGGGCAAAGATTCTGTCTCAGTAAATCAGGCTCTTACCGACAAATTCCTGAGTTTACCGTCAGAACTCAGAAAATCACTGACATGGGACAGAGGAATGGAACTGGCCAGACATCTAGAATTTACTGTCAGCACCGGCGTTAAAGTTTACTTCTGCGATCCTCAGAGTCCTTGGCAGCGGGGAACAAATGAGAACACAAATGGGCTAATTCGGCAGTACTTTCCTAAAAAGACATGTCTTGCCCAATATACTCAACATGAACTAGATCTGGTTGCTGCTCAGCTAAACAACAGACCGAGAAAGACACTGAAGTTCAAAACACCGAAAGAGATAATTGAAAGGGGTGTTGCATTGACAGATTGAATCTACAGCGGCTTT
>OJUB01000069.1_pt1 | contig 1520 bp, 1 predicted proteins | sample 1599941 | NCBI WGS metagenome assembly OJUB01 (sample SAMN04436883, study PRJEB24849) | human gut metagenome | biome: human gut; feature: NICU; material: stool | host: Homo sapiens | place: USA: Saint Louis, MO | collected 2012-03-01 | reverse complement strand
GCGTCGCTCGCCGACTTCTTCTTGCTCGAGTCTTTGCCAGCGTCGCCGTGCGGCGTCTCGGTCGCCTTCGCGACATCCGGCTGCTCCGGCTCGGCCGGGGTCTGCGGTGGCTCTTTGCGTTCGAACACCACGCGTTCGGCCTTGTCGTCCCAGCGTGCGCTGGCGTGATCGCCCTTGCCGATGCCGCCACCGAGCATCTCGCGCGCCAGCGCAGTTTCCAGCTCGCTGCGGATCAGGCGCTTGAGTTCACGCGCACCGAACTCGGGCTTGTAGCCTTCTTCCGCGAAATGGTCGATCAGCGTCTGATCGAAAGTGAGCGTCACGCCCTGGCTGGCGGCGCTGCGCGCCACGCGATCGAGCTGCAGGCCGACGATGTGGCGGATCTCCTCCTTGCCCAGCGCATGGAAGACGATGATCTCGTCGATGCGGTTGAGGAACTCGGGCCGGAAGTGGCCGCGCAGCACGTCCATGACTCCGGCCTTGGTCTTTTCGTACTCCTCGCCGGCCGCCCCGCGCGCCTTCAGCCGTCGCTGGATGATGTCCGATCCCAGGTTGGACGTGGCGATGATGATGGTGTTGGTGAAATCCACCACCCGGCCCTTGCCGTCGGTGAGGCGACCGTCGTCGAACACTTGCAGCAGGATGTTGTAGACGTCAGGGTGTGCCTTCTCGATCTCGTCGAGCAGCAGCACGCTGTAGGGCTTGCGCCGCGCCTTCGTCGTAACCGACATAGCCCGGAGGCGCGCCCACCAATCGCGCCACGGTATGGCGTTCGCCATATTCCGACATATCGATGCGCAACAGGGCGTGCTCATCGCCGTAGATCGATTCGGCCAATGCCTTGGCGAGCTCGGTCTTGCCCACCCCGGTCGGGCCCAGAAACAGAAAGGTAGCCACCGGTTTACTGCCTTCGCGCAGGCCGGCGCGGGATAGCCGCACGGCATCGGCCACGGCACGGACCGCCTCGTCTTGTCCCACCAGGCGCTCGTGCAGCCGTTGTTCCAAGTGCAGCAGCTTTTCGCGCTCTTCCACCGTCAACTCGTTGACCGGGATGCCGGTCAGGCGCGAGACAACCTGCGCCACGTGTTCCGCCTTGACCTCGGCACTGCCGGAGGCCCGCTCCCGCTCCCAGTCCTCGACGAGCTTCTTGAGCTCGGCCTCCTTGGCTTCGATGCGCTTGCCGAGCTCGGCGGCCTGGTCGTACTGCTTGCGCGCGGCCACGTAATCCTGTTCACGCCGTAGCTGGTGCAGTTCGGACTCCAGCTCCTGCACGGCCACCGGCCGGGCCGTGGCCGACAGCTTCACGCGCGCGGCCGCCTGGTCGAGCAGGTCGATCGCCTTGTCCGGCAGGAAGCGCGCCGTGATGTAGCGGTCGGACAACTCGGCCGCCGCGATGATCGCGTCCTCGGAGATGCTGACCTTGTGGTGCGCCTCGAAGGTGTCGCGCAGGCCGCGCAGAATCATGATGGAAGATGCGATTCTCTACTCCTCCTGCTTTGATGCTAACGGCGGCCTGTTTG
>OJUB01000021.1_pt1 | contig 113546 bp, 106 predicted proteins | sample 1599941 | NCBI WGS metagenome assembly OJUB01 (sample SAMN04436883, study PRJEB24849) | human gut metagenome | biome: human gut; feature: NICU; material: stool | host: Homo sapiens | place: USA: Saint Louis, MO | collected 2012-03-01 | reverse complement strand
CCCCGGCCGTTCCCACCGTCGCCGCCGTTTTCGAGTTCGCCCCCAGCGCCACATCATTCTGGTTGCCGGCAATGGCGCCCATCCCGATGGCCACAGAGTCCAGGCCCAGCGCCGACGAGTCGGTCCCGGTGGAGTTGGCGTGGAAATATTTGGTGCCGGTGGTGTAGATGTTCTCCACCGTATCGCCCAGGTTATTGATACTGGTGGTATTACCCTCCACCTGCTGATTGGTGGCATACAGCTGCGAGCCGTTCACCGCATCGGTGCTGTCTGTCGACAGCTCGCCCGCCGCCACATTGGTGATCCTGTTCACCGTCGTGTCGCCGTGGCTCGCCGAGTAGGCGTTCTGCGACGGATCCCACTGCAGCGCATCCTGCTGCAGGCCCGACACGTCACCGGAGATGTTCTCCACCGCCGTGTTGGTGGCGTACAGCTGCGAGCCGTTCACCGCGTCGGTACTGGTCGCCGACAGACGGCCTGCCGCCACGTTGGTCACGGTGCGTTCGCTGCCCACATCCCCCACGCTGACCGTGCTGGTCGGGTTCGCCCCGGCAAACGCATAGTCGGTCCCGCCCAGGGTGACCCCTGCAGTCCCCACCGTCACTCCGCTCACCGAGCCTGCGCCCAGCGCAACATCGTTCTTGTTAGCAGCAATCGCCCCCATACCAATCGCCACAGAGTCCAGGCCCAGCGCCGACGAGTCGGTCCCGGTGGAATTGGCGTGGAAGTACTTGGTGCCAGTGGTATAGATGTTCTCCACCGTATCGCCCAGGTTATTGATACTGGTGGTATTACCCTCCACCTGCTGGTTGGTGGCATACAGCTGCGAGCCGTTCACCGCGTCGGTGCTGACCTCATTCAGATCGCCATCGGCTACCCGGGTGATCTTATTCACAGCCGTATCATCATGACTCGCGGAATAGGCGTTCAGCGTCTCGTTCCACAACAGCGCATCGTCCTGCAGTCCATCTATCTCGTTAAAGATATTGTTCACTGCGGAGTTGGTGGCATACAGCTGCGAACCGTTGATCGCATCGGTGCTGGTTTCTGACAGGCGACCAGCGGCTACATGGGTAATAGTACGCTCAGCACCGGTATCCCCCACGCTGACCGTACTGCCCGGATTAGAGCCCGCAAAAACATAGTCGGTTCCGGCCAGGGTAACACCAGAGCTTGCTACTGCGCCGCTGGTCACGGAACCGGCGCCCAGCGCAACGGAGTTATCGTGCGCGGCAACTGCGCCCATGCCAATAGCCACCGAGTCTGCGCCTACTGCTGCGGAATCCGTACCGGTAGAATTCGCATGGAAGTACTTCGTTCCGGAAGTGTAGAGGTTTTGAATATTGTTGTTGGTTTCAGTCAGCTGCGAGAAGTTCACCGCATCGCTCGGCGCGCTGCCATCCGCCACGTTAGTGATGGTGGTTCCCCCCTCATTGGTGTACTGGTTGTAAGTATCACCTCCCAGGGTGATATCACCGTAGTTTACGGAACCGTCCTCGTGGAGATCGTACTGTACCGCCCGGTCGCCCAGAGTATTGAGCGCGGTATTGGTCGCGTGGAGCTGCGAACCGTTAACCGCATCAGTGCTGGTTTCCGACAGGCGGCCCGCCGCCACGTTAGTCAGGGTACGCTCCGCACCTTCACTACCGATGCTGACCGTGCTGGTCGGTGTCACGCCGGCAAACGCGTAGTCGGTACCGTCAAGGGTCACCCCTTTGGTCGCCACGGTTTCAGCCGTGACTGAACCGGCCCCCAGCGCGATATCGTTATCAAAACCCGCGACGGCGCCCATGCCAATAGCGACGGAATCAAGACCGGTAGCCTGTGAATCCTCTCCGGTGGAGTTGGCGTGGAAATATTTAATCCCGGTGTTGTAGATATTATTGATATTGCTGTTAGTCGCATACAGCTGGCTGCCGTTCACGCCATCGGTGCTGGTGCTGCTCAGCGTACCTGCCGCCACGTTGGTGACTTTCTTGCTGCCCGCGTTCACGCCAGTGGTGGTCACGCTCGGCCCGCCGGTAATCGTCAGCCCGCTGTTGTTCAGGGTGGTGGTGCCGCCGATAATCGCCGAGGTGAAGACCGGATTCTCCGCCATCTGCACCACCAGGTTGCCGTTCGCGTCCACCACCGTGTTCAGGTTCTTGTCTGAGTAAGTGCCCGCCGTGGTTTTGCCGCCTTTGACCGTCAGCGTCTCGCCGAGCTTTTTGGTCACCGACCCGGTATTGCCGGCAAAGGTCAGCGGGGTGTTAGCCAGGTTCGTGATGTTGGTGGTGTTGGTCGCCACGTTCTGGTTGGTGGCGTACAGCTGGCTGCCGTTCACCCCGTCGGTACTGGTGCTGCTCAGCGTCCCCGCCGCCACGTTGGTGACTTTCTTGCTGCCCGCGTTCACGCCAGTGGTGGTCACGCTCGGCCCGCCGGTAATCGTCAGCCCGCTGTTGTTCAGGGTGGTGGTGCCGCCGATAATCGCCGAGGTGAAGACCGGATTCTCCGCCATCTGCACCACCAGGTTGCCGTTCGCGTCCACCACCGTGTTCAGGTTCTTGTCTGAGTAAGTGCCCGCTGTGGTTTTGCCGCCTTTGACCGTCAGCGTCTCGCCGAGCTTTTTGGTCACCGTGCCGGTATTACCGGCGAAGGTCAGCGGAGTGTTCTTCAGCGTATTAATATTGGTGGTGTTGGTCGCCACGTTCTGGTTGGTAGCGTACAGCTGGCTGCCGTTCACCCCGTCGGTACTGGTGCTGCTCAGCGTGCCCGCCGCGACATTAGTCACCTTCTTGCTGCCCGCGTTCACGCCGGTGGTGGTCACGCTCGGCCCGCCGGTAATGGTCATCCCGGAACTGTTCAGGGTGGTGGTGCCGCCGATAATCGCCGAGGTGAAGACCGGATTCTCCGCCATCTGCACCACCAGGTTGCCGTTCGCGTCCACCACCGTGTTCAGGTTCTTGTCTGAGTAAGTCCCCGCCGTGGTTTTGCCGCCCTTGACCGTCAGCGTCTCACCGAGCTTTTTGGTCACCGTGCCGGTATTACCGGCGAAGGTCAGCGGAGTGTTCTTCAGCGTATTAATATTGGTGGTGTTGGTCGCCACGTTCTGGTTGGTAGCGTACAGCTGGCTGCCGTTCACCCCGTCGGTACTGGTGCTGCTCAGCGTGCCCGCCGCGACATTAGTCACCTTCTTGCTGCCCGCGTTCACGCCGGTGGTGGTCACGCTCGGCCCGCCGGTAATGGTCATCCCGGAACTGTTCAGGGTGGTGGTGCCGCCGATAATCGCCGAGGTGAAGACCGGATTCTCCGCCATCTGCACCACCAGGTTGCCGTTCGCGTCCACCACCGTGTTCAGGTTCTTGTCTGAGTAAGTCCCCGCCGTGGTTTTGCCGCCCTTGACCGTCAGCGTCTCACCGAGCTTTTTGGTCACCGAACCGGTATTACCCGCGAAAGTTACTGGCTTAGCCGCAAGGGCAGTAATGCTTTGATTGGTAGCATACAGCTGAGAACCGTTAATCGCATCGGTACTGGAAGCCGTAATGCGACCGGCAGCAACGTTAGTCACCGTTCGTTCACTTCCCACAATCCCAACGCTCACGGTACTTGTCGGCGCCGTACCAGCAAAGTTGTAGCTCGTACCATTAATGGTGACGTTTTTAGTCGCGACGGTTGCCGCTGTCACAGAGCCGCCCCCGAGGGCAACATCATTAGCATTACTTGCCGTTGCTGCAGAACCAAGAGCTATAGCAGACGAAGCATGGGAAGCTGAGTTGAGGCCAAGAGAAACTGCACCGATACCACTGGAGAAAGCCCCAAGGCCAACAGCAGTTGAACCTGTAGAATTCGCTTTTGCACTATTACCAACAGCAACCGAGCTACCTCCTGCCGCTGAAGCGTTAAGCCCAATACCGACAGAATTTACCGCAGCAGTTGATGTTGAGCCAACTGCGACCCCACCAGAATCAGATTTAGCATTGTGTCCAATAGCTGTGGCTTGCTGAGCTGTTGCGCTACCCTTAGCAACAGCACCATCACCAATTGCAGTATTTGTACTGTTGTTACCATCATCCGATACTGTTCCTGGATTAGTAACAGTCGTAACCCTCCACGCATTGGCCGTCCCCGGGATCCCCACCAAGGTAACGCTTAGCAGCATTACAGGCAGCGCCCTGCGCGCCTTTCTTAACCCAGACTTGCCTTTACCTCTGGCCTTCGCCAGCTCGCTGACCGCGACCCACAACCCCAGGCTCGCGTTCCAGACTAAACGATATACTGTATTCATTGTTTCCCCCTGGTCTTTTAAATAAAAGACTGGTTTATTCCTTTAATTGTTATTGAGATATGCGCAGAGATGCCTGCTCTTTCAGAACCAGATTTCGCTCCAGAGAGCTTTTATTCAGCTGCGACGCATAGTCGCGATATAATTTCTGCGCTTTCTGCGGCTGGTTTATTACGTACTGGTAATAGCCGCCGACAAAAAAGACCGCCTGAGTGACGGCATCCGCCTTTTCCTCTGCCTGGCTGAAAGCAATACTATCGATTAGCTGAAACACGGACTTTTCATCACCTTTCCCGCTGTAAATATCAGCAATGGCCGACTCATATGCCGAAAACCACTTATAATTAGCGGCTTTATCAGTCAGTGTTTTTTGCAGTGCTGTTGCCCCTCCTTGCCATGTCCTGGCGGTTAACCATAAATCCCAGAGCAGGCCATAATCCCGCTCGCGCCCATTACCGTTTTGTCGCAATAAAGTGAATGCCCGCTGGGCTTCGTCGTAGCGATCCAGCGCCGCCAGGTTAACTGCCGAAGGTAGAAGAACGATCCCCGCCAGCATACCGTTATTCAGGGCATCATATTTCTGCCGGGCTTCACTGTGGCGGCCCGCCAGGTCGTCATTAACCGCCTGCTGGAAAGTCGCCATCGGCGTTTTTTCGCCAGAAATAAGAGCATGAGATGGATTCAGCGAACCATTTTCCGCAGACGCGAAAATAGTGTTGCTGAAAAAAAATAGAAGCAGAAGACTCAGTATTTTTTTTACCGAGTAAATATGGGTTAACCTGGACATAATTTATTCCATCCATGAATGCGCCGTCACATATACGTCAGCGACTTTCTTTTAATCATTAAAAGAATGAAAGATCACCTACTTTTGATGACTGATGTAATAATCAGACCGGGACTTTCATTCTCAGCATATCATGACACTCTAAAATGCCCTGAGAGTTACAGTTGAGTAGCCCGTATTTTTGAAAAATATTGCGTTTAATGCGGCAGATAATCCTCATTGATAAACCCGTGTTGGCAGTATGCAGCTGAGGTGAACACTCAGCGCTAAGCTGGTTAAATATGCCGAGGAGCTTCTTTGATACCGTCCCTCGCCTGGCGGGTATATTTCTGGCCACTTTCATAAAACGACGGAAATCCAGTGAGGATATCGTTTTTGATATCATGCAGGGGAACTCAATCGTACCGCTACGGTTTATCGGAATATCCAGCATGATCACCACCCGACAAAATGGCATGATCGATTTCTGCAGAATTTTCTTTCTGTTCAGATGATGGTTTACAGCCACCACAACGATATCACCCGCCACAGGTTCGAACGCTCTCAGACTTTCATTTTCATTGAGGTTAATAAACACAGAAGCAGCGGCTTCGTCCTCTGTCGCAACGGGGATCCCATAAAGCAAAAAAGTATCATCGGAAATAAAGTAGCTTTTCATGTAAAACATCCTTTTCGATGAACATCCATTTGTCGGCCAGTTCCACATAGTCGTATTTAAAGATTCATTTTTCTAAGCGTCTTTGCTCCGGTCATTTATTAGATGAATATATTTTAAGCATCGCGCGACACAAAATAACAATTGATTTCATCGCAACAAAAAGAGAAATCAATCGTCAAAAACTATCAATAAAGAAAAATGTGTTTCAGCAAAAAAATTTTTTATTATTATTTTCATGCAATTACGAAAAATCATTACCAGAATTAACTATAAGACAATGATATATATAAAAAAATCAAAAACATCATCTATAAATCCCTTAAAAAACAATGATATAAAAACAAAAAGGCTTCCTATAGCCAGCTAATGGCGAAAGCCTTCAAATGAAAATTCAGAGCCGGTGCCTTATTAGAAGAAAAGTCTTAAAAAATAAAAACCAGGATTAAAAATAAAATATTTAGTTCATCAAGCAGTTAAGTTTAGAAAACTCTGATAATTGTTAAATCAAGAGCCTTTTGCCATTAAAAAGGCCCTGATTCATTAAGATAAATCCTCTCGAGAATTTTCGTGGCGGCTAACGCATTTATGACGAAATGCCGTTTTCAGAGGCCATCCGTCACCACTTTCCGCGGCGCAAAATGGCTACCCTCTTCCTTTACCTGCAGTCTCGTTGTGTAGAAAAAGGTCTATTTCCCCACAGGCAACTGCAATCACCAGCCTGAAGAGGGTAAAAGTTGACAGCCACTTCGAAGCCGTTGGTCGGGCGGTTCTGCCAGCTCACCTCAAATTCATGCAGGCGCCAATCCGTTTAACGGTGGGCAACCCCAGCCAGCTGCCGTTCTCGCTGGCGCCAGGCGTTATTCACCAGATTACTGAGCAGCATTTTTAACAGCAGTGGATTGCCTTGAATCACCGCAGGCGGCGTGCTGTATTCAAGCGCCAGCGCCACCTTTTTTTGCTTCGCCAGCGGGCTCAGTTCCTCTAGCACCTCGCTTGCCAGCCGACATCAGTCGATATGGCTCAAGTCAGTCGTCAGAGAATTGTGGCCGTCGAGGCGAGAAAGGGCGAGCAACTGATCTACCAGCCGGGAAGTATGGTCGATACCAATAAAAGTTATTCAGCGCATGGCGAGGGGTATTGCCATTTTCCTCCGCCAGCAACGCAACTTCACTCTGAATACGCAGAGCGGTGGGCGGCATCGGCGGTAAACTGGCGCTCGAGCTCGAACATGCCGCTGACGCGGACAAACAGCTCGTTAAGCGCAATGACCAGCGGTCGGGCTTTCCTGGGAACACGTTTTGCATCCAGCGCCCGGCTGTCATCCAGGCTGCGGCGCGCCAGCTGATGTGCGGTATGTTTCAGCGAGTAGAGTTCGCGACGCACTATCCAGACAGTTAATCCCAGTATCAGCGGCAGGCCAATGACCCGCGGCCAAAGCTGGCGGAAGACAATGTCGCTGACGACATCAGAACGGTAATCTTTTTCTTGCCCGACCACGATGGTATAGGTTTTATCCGGCGTCGAAATATAGAGAATGCGCTACATCTCGTCGTCATCCTGCAGACCGGTATCACCCATCCCCACCAGATTGCGCGTTTTAGGTAAGGAGCTGTCATTGACCGTCAGCTCGCTCAGATTGGCCGTGGCTAAATGCTTACCTCCCGTATTATTCAAATTATTCCAGCGTTCGATAATGCTCTGTGGCGCATTGGTCGGCCAGCCAACGTACCGATGATAGTATTCAATGTAATCATCGAAATCATCGTCGTCGCCACCACCATCCCCGCCGCCTGCTGCGACGGCAATACCTCATGCCGCAAGCGTGGCGCCACCGCCCCCCACCACCATAGTGAACTTGATTCGTCATCAGTACGGTATTTTTCAGGCAAACTGGCGCGCTGTTCGGCGGGAACAGACAGGCTGCAATGGAAGCCACTGAATAACTCACCGGGCAATGAGTTAAATATATCAATGGCAGAAATGTATATAGTCATTCTCTAAGCGTACGTTTGACACTTGCCGGGCAACGCTTCGATAAAACCGTATTGCCTGACGATTCATCATCCACCAGGCATGGAGCAACAAGCTCATTACTAGACTTTTTTACAATACAGGATCGGTATCCCATGCTGCTTTATAAGATAGTCTCCTCCGCTTTGCGGTTGAAATTCGTAGACATATTCAACATTGCGACTACTTAAAACCAGAGGCAGAAGATGCTGTAATTTACTCTCGATTTCTCCAACAGAAATAGATGAATACTGCTGACTCACCTTAATATACATTAATTTTCCATGGGTGCTATAATTAAACACAGTAGCAATCTTAATGTATTTTATCGAACTTTCTTTCCCGTGGACTTCACCAGCAATGTTTAAAATCCCCTTACCTTTTTCAAAATTCACTCCGACATTTGCGGCAAGCGAATCTACACCAATATGACTTTCAAACTCCCCTCGGCATTTCACATCTAATTTATTATAGCGTGCAGAAGCCCAGAATAATGCAACCAAGGACAGAACCATAGATATGGCAGAAAAAAAGATCCAGCGTCTCATCGCTCACTCCTTATATAGGATGAAGTACAATTTCTGCTTGCCCCTGTAGATCTGTTGCACCCAATCACGAAAAAGCTCACGGGCTTTGCTACGATACTAATATACCGCAGAGGATGTAAAACACAGTCCGATGTTACCTCTTGATGTTTTTTCAAGAATAACTCTATTTCATTTTTATAGAGACTAACAGGTTGCCGTAAATATAATATACAGCTATCTACCTGCTGATAATACGTATACTCCCGAGCAAAATCGTCTTGTTTAAGCAAAAAATACTTGTATCCCGCCATTAATAACGACAGGATAGCGATGGTCATTATCACCACTAGCATGAAGGTGGGTTTTATTCTCAGATGCAATAAAAACCGTTGCGGCCATTTATCATTCCTTGCCATTACCAGCGTAGTGCTTTCTGTTGAGAAGTATTCACTCTCCGGCTGAGATTCAACCTCCTCGACGGCTACCCGCATGTTTTCATTAAACGCAAAACCTTTACGCGGCACCGTGATAATGAAATCTTCACTGCTTTCTGATACGGCTTTGAGTGCCTTCCTGACCAATAATATGGTCTGATATAGCGTGTTTGGTGATGTTTCAACCATGCTATTCTGCCAGGCGTTATCGTATAGTCGCTGGTGGCTGACGATTGTCCCAGGCTCCTCAAGTAGAATCTCAAGGCAACGTGAGCCTGGCCTCCCCAGAATCTGTTTTTTTCCGCCAGGACCGTTGTTTACTAGCAGATTTTTTTCAGGGTAAAAAGCAACCACCTCATTTATCAAAAAGATTTTACTCATGTGCCCCTCTGCACCTTAGTCAATATCGAAAATGATAGCGCCTCCCGTTGTAGAGTGCGATGCCGGTTTCTTAAGTTGATCTTATAATCTCAATCGCAAGAAAAAAAATAGTTAATAATCAATAAGATAAAAACAAATAGCCAGAGGAAAATCTTAAGTTCTTAATTGAAATGTTGATCTCTTCACAATCAGCACAACGATGGTAATCTTGCCGCCAACAGAGAAAAAGACATGTTTAAAACCGAGGAGGATAAAATATTATCCTGAAAAGTCATGAAAATAGAATTTTACCACTTCATTGTTTTAATAAAGAAAAACTCAGAATTTGATTCATTAAAACTATTATCAACGATATCAAATAGCATTTTAATAAATCAAAACAGCATTAAATGCTATGAATATAAAATAATACAACACTAAATGCTACACATATAGACTTTATTGATTATGTGTTTCATGTGAAGGTATTATCAATACTTTTACGAGGAAATGAATATATAGAATTATCTCATTCAGCCGTTCATGGATGCAGAGGTTAATTATGAAGATATTTGGTTACCTTCTTGGAAACGAGACGAATGGAGCTTTATTTCTCAAAGAAAAGCATCTGCTATTACCGCTTAATGCTCGATATAGCCCAGTGAGACTAAGAAGCACTATGTCCAGACTGCTTTTATTTCTCCTGGAAAAAGGCCATATAGGTTTAATTCGTGATGAACACATTATGAAAAACGTCTGGGAAATGCATGGCTTGAAAGCCTCCGGCCCTCGTTTATGGCAAGTCGTTAACGATCTTAAAACCAAGCTCGCCAGAGTAGGCATTGATGATAATTTTATTATGCGCGTCGAAGGTCGCGGGTATCTTATTAATAACTTGTATTTTGAATCAATATATATACGAGCAGCCTGGGTGATGTTAGATAAATTTATGACTGAGAATCATAATATAGCTTCTTTCAAACTTGTCAAGGAATAGCCCTCTTGCGAGTTTCCCCGCAGAATATGGATAGGTGAGAAAATGACAATCATTGTTAACTATTTTTTTATTTAATTATACAACCAAAGCATTACATCATTCCGGGTACATGATATCCAGAACAGTGCTTAACTATGATGCATTCATTCATGTTCTAAACATTGAAAATTGTAGGAGAGTTTATGCTTATATATTCGTCTGACCAGTATTTTTCTCTTGCCATGAATGAAATACTGAGCGAATTTAAAAACCGAAAAACGAAGGAACTCATTCTTATTGATTCCGGGAAAAAAGATTTATATATCTTTGAAGTAAAGACCCTGTCCGGAATATTACATCAGGACTGTTTTTCTGCGCTCATTAATAGTCAATACATTGTCTTCCCAAGAAACGTGGCTATTGCTCAACTGCGTAACTATATCGCCGCCGGAGTGGTGTCATTGAATAGGCGTGATAAAAAAATGGATATGACGCGTATGGAGGAGTCCGTTTTGCGTGCGCTCTATGCAGGATTGAGTATGAATGCTATTGCAGAGCACTATGGCATGAGTTCAAAAAGAGTCAGCTCATTAAAGAGAGGTGCGTTGACCAAAATGGGTATTGATAATATTTCATTGTTCTTTTCTCTCTTACGATGCTGGGAGTTTTTTTGGCCGTTTATTTCATGTTTTTATCCATCAACGGCAAAATATGCAGAAAAAATGATGTTTCCTGCACCTTAAGCTAAATTTATCTTTGGGTAATCAGCCCCCCTTAATATCAAGGGATTGGATATTAACTCGCCCCAAAGAAAATGGCAGTCAATCACATGAATTGTAGTTGTTACTAATAAGGAGCTTCACCATGAAATACCGTATGTTACTTAGTGCCTTAGTGGTTTGTTGTACCCTGCCGCTTACTGCCTGTGATAGCAAAGATAAAGCGGCGTCAGATACGGCGAACAGGACCCAAATTGCTGACGGTAAGGCGTCAATTGTCCTGCCGGAAGGCTATATCAAAATGTCTGACGAGCTCCTGGCGCAAAAGTATCCTGCGGCAAATAGACCGAAAGAGGCCTGGTTCGTCGAAAAAGAAAAAGGCAAGGTAACATTAGCTTTTAATATGACGCAAAATGCTATGAAAGAAGCTCAGCTTCCGGAGTTTGCAGAAGTCATGAAGAACAATCTTGCGACTTTTTCTCCTGAAGTTAGCTCCATGACCATCAATGGCAATAAAGTGCAGCGGATTCAAGTCACCACTCCGGATGCAGCAGATCCCAAAGGCGGGATTTATAATGTGATGCAGTTCGCGTCCCTGGACGGCAAGTTGATGATTGCAACCTTTAACGCGACTGCCGATCTCAAAGACCAATACAGTAATGCAGGTCTGGAAGCGCTGTCATCTATAAAATACTGATATACCGCATGGGGCTGCACGAACAGCCCCAAATATTTAATCGTTTAAAATCCACGCTCCCCGCCAGGCTCCGTCCCTCCAGGCCACCATGAATGATTATTTAATCCAGCGCGCTTTAATTTCGCTATATTCTGGCGAAGCCATCACTTTCTCCAGCGCCTGGTTTATCTCAGCCAGCAGCGGGTTTCCTTTACGCAGCGCAATACCGAGCCCTTTACCGTGGCACTCCGGGTCGGTGGCGCCGCTGCCGGAACAGAACGCTAGGGGTGCGCCTCTTCATCCAACGAGATCACCTGAATGCCGGCGTTGCGATACGCCTGGACGTCATCGGGCAGACGATCGATCACCACGGTATCAATCCGATCCGCGGCGGTAAATTGGGCAAGGGAGGTGTTATTCAGCTTGCTGTAGTCGCAGACGATAATCACCTGGCTGGCGTGTTCAACCATGCCGCGTTTCGTTTCTGCCAGCATGATATCGGCCACGCAGGCGCCGTGTTTCAGCGACAGCGAATTGGCGCCCATAAACGCTTTATCGACGTTCAGCGTATCGAGAATGGAGCGTCCATTGATCGCCACCACGCAGTGGTACCCCTTCTTGACTATCCCGCCCAGCAGAATGGTTTGAATAGAGGGGCTGGCTTCCAGCTCGCGGGCGATTTGGTAATCGTTGGTCACCACCGTGACGTTTTGTCTGTCGCGAATATTGCGCGCGATATGCAGGGTCGTGGTGCCGGTATCCAGCACGATAATGTCACCATCCTCAACCAGCGCCGCCGCGCGCTGGCCGATGCGCTCTTTCGCGCTGAGATTAACGATTTCGCGCGCGTCAGAGGCCTGTTCAAAGCTCGCCCGCGTGCGAAGAACGGCGCCGCCGTGGGTACGGGTCAGCAGCCCCTCCTCTTCCAGCTGGCGGAGATCGGCACGAATGGTGGCGCCAGATACATTAAAGACGTCACACATCTCAGAAACAGCCACTTTGCGTTTTTCCCTGAGAATACTGAGCAACTTCTCCTGTCTTTCTTCTGCAAACATTCTGCCTCTCTCTATATTTACGGCGCTCTCCGCGCGATAGCATACCTTCAGTCTGGCCCCGCGCTCAGCGCATCCAGCCTGTCGTATAAGGCGGCGGATTGCCGGTAGAGCGTATCAAAAAGCTCGCTGCAGGCCTGGTAATAATCCCGCAGACGGGGATCCGGCGAAATCAGCTTGTCGAACTGCACCGTCTGCCGCACGCCGCTGGCAAAATCCGCGTACAGCCCCGCGCCAACCCCGGCGATAATACCGCATCCGGTGACGCCATTCTCCTGATTGCGCGTCGATAATATCGGAAGATTGTACGCCGCCGCTTTGATTTCAAGCCACAGCGGGCTGCGCGCGCCGCCGCCGGAAGCGATCATTTGCTGCGGATATTGCCCGCACGCCTGCAGCTGGCGAAGGTTGCGCCAGGACGCAAAGGCCACCCCTTCCAGGACCGCGCGGAATAAATGGCCGCGGCGATGCTTGCGCTGCAGGCCGAAGAACTGCGCCCGCGAGTTCGTGTGCTCGGCCAGGCGCTCTCCCGTCAGATAGGGAAGAAAGAGTAGCCCTTCCGCGCCGGCCGGCACCGCGGCTGCTTCCTGCAAAAGCTGCGGGTGCGTTATCTGGTTATCGGCCAGCGCCAGCCGCGCCCAGCGGACGGCATCGCCCCCAGCATCCAGAATCGTAAATCCGCCCCAGGCCGCGTTGGCGAGATGGAGGTTATTGACCAGCGGATGGCGTAACGGCCGCTGCGATACCACCGTTATCAGCGTCGACGTGCCGGTGGAGTCGGACGCCATACCCGGCTCATACACGCCCGAACCGAGCAGAGAAGCCGCCATATCCGACGTACCCGCCACCACCGGGATACCGACAGGCAGCCCCGTGGTATCGGATGCGCGCGGCGTCACCTGGCCGATAATGTCGCTGGAAAGTTTAAGCTCCGGTAGCTGATCGACCCGCAGGCCAAACGTTTCGCAGGCTTGCGAAGACCAGGCGCGGGTTTCGCTGTCCATCAGGAAATAGCAGGACGCCTCGCTATAGTCGGTCGCCAGGGCGCCGGTGAGCATGAAATTAATATAGTCCTTCGGCATTAACACTTTGGCGAGCTTTGGCCAACGTTCTGGATGATGTTCACGCCACCAGGCTAATTTGAAAGCCGGCCACGCCGCCGCGGGGGGATTATTTAAATGCGCCAGCCACTTTTCCCGCCCTTCGCGCGCGGCAAAGGCATCCACCTGCGGCTGGCTACGCTTGTCATTCCACAGCAGCGCCCGGTCCTCCACCAGCTCGCCGCAGTCGTCCAGCAGGACGGTGCCGTGCATCTGTCCGCAGGCGCCAATGACCGCAATCTGCGTAACCGTTTCAGGATAGCGGTAGAGCACCTCGCGTATGCATTCGCAGGCGGCCCGCCACCATAGAGAAGGGGCCTGTTCTGACCAGCCCGCACGCGGCGTGGTCTGCTCATACTCCCTTTGCGCAAAGCCGACCATCGTGCCATCAACGCGCAAAATAGCGGCGCGGGTACTGCCAGTGCCAACATCAATCGTGAGTATTTTATCTTTCATCACTGACTCCGGTGACGTTTTATGGCGGGCCATCAGGCCCGCGGTCTCTCAGTTTAATCGGCGTTCAGCTCGGGAAAGCGTTCCGGGTGCTGCTCCAGTTCAGTCAGCACTTTGCTGACCGCGCCGTGACTCATGCCAAAGCGGCGGACGCCAAGCTGGTAAAGCGCGCGCACCGTTGCCAGATCGCGAATGCCTCCTGCGCCTTTGATATCGATTCGGCCTTTAAGCTGGTCGGCAATGATGCTGACTTTTTCCACCGTCGCGCCGGTGGGCGCCCAGCCGGTGGAGGTTTTGACCCACTTCATCCCCACCTCTACGGCGATATCGCACACGCGGCGAATCTGCTCCTCATTGAGATAGTGCGTTTCGAGGATCACCTTCGCCGGTACCGGCGCGGCGGCGTCCACCACGCGGCGTAAATCTTCGCGCACATAGTCATAATCGCCGGATAACACTTTGCCGATGTTCACCACCATATCGACTTCGCGGGCGCCATCGGCAATCAGCTGCCGCACTTCCTGAACCTTGGTATCAGTAGCATGCCCGCCGCCGGGAAAGCCGACCGGCCCGCCGATCATCACCTCTCCCGTACCCTGCTGCGGCAGCAACGTACTGAGAAACCGCGTCCAGCAGGGCAGCACGTGGACGGAAATAATGTTGTAGCGGGCGGCCAGCTCAGCGCAGGCGCGAACGTCCACTTCGGTACTGGTAGCCTGGACTGCGCTCAGGTCGACTAAACGTGCAAAACGACGGGTTGTTTCATTCATGGTTTCATCCTGCTCTTTGTTTTTAATTACTTTCATTTAATGCTGTTAATCGGCTTAAATCCATTTAAAAACGCATCAAATGAAAATAACGTGATCAAATTAGCATTTTTTTATTTTCATTTGTTTTTAATTAGCAGGCAAGAAATGAACAGTACCCTCGCAGAGCGGGCGTAAACGGTCATAAACGGGCGCAAAGGCAATGTTGCATTTATTTTTGTTTGTTTTTGTTTATGCCTGAATAGCGGGCGAGATAGCAAAAACGCTGGCGGCAGTGCAGCCGAAATGCGTGCGCTATCACACTGTCCGGCAGCGAAAAGCTCGCCTTCGTCGGACATTCCCGAGGTCTCAACGCCCTGCGCTAGGGAAAGGTAATCTGATTATGTACTTCAGGAGAGAGCTATGTTGCCGCTGGAACGTCATCGTTTGATTGTTGAACTGCTGGGCCAACGCGGCGTAATGCGTGTCAATGAGATCGCGCAAGCGACCCAGGTTTCCAGGGAAACGATTCGCCGCGATCTGAGCGTGCTGGAACGGAAAGGGATCTTAAATCGGAGCCATGGCGGAGCGCTGGCGGCGGAAAACCCGCTGCCGACGACCCGAGCGGCAGCGTCCGCCCTGCCGGTCGAAGATAGCCAGGGAAGCTTTCAGCAAAGAACGCTGCTGCACAGCGAAGGCAAAATGCGCGTTGCCCGTAAAGCGCTGCAGTTTCTGCTGCCGGGACAGACCATCGTCCTGGACGGCAGCAGCACCAGCTGGTTTTTGGCCCGGCAGATGCCGGAGATGGCGCTAACGGTGATTACGCCCTCCATCCGCATCTTGCAAACGCTGATGAGCCGACGCTCGTTGCATCTCGTAGGACTGGGGGGCGATTTTTCCCCGACCGAGGAGTCGTTCTTCGGTGAAACCACCTCACGAACGCTGCGCGAGTACGCCATCGATACGCTCTTTTTCTCCTGCCAGGGTCTGGAGCGCGATAGCGGCTTATATGCGGGTACGGAAGCCCACGCCGCCCTGCTGAAACAGATGATGCTGGCCGCCCGTCAGACGGTGGCATTAGTCGACGGCAGCAAGCTGGGGCGAACAGGCGTCGCGCGCATCGGCGGCTTAGGCGAACTGGACTGTTTAATTACCGAAAAGTTTGCCGATCCGCTGCTGGAAAAAGAGATGACCTGGCACAACGTCGGCCTACAAATCGCCTGAGTACGCCGTCATGACGTGACGGCCAATACGCGCAATGTCGAAACGCCGCTTCATGCGGCAGGGCCAGACTTTGCCTGAAATCAGCCACTACCGGAATAAATGAGGCCTTATGCGTTATTACCTTTCTCCCTCGCTCATGTGCATGGACATGATGAAAGTGACGGAACAGCTGCACTTTTTAAACGGCAAAGCCGACAGGCTGCATGTCGACATAATGGACGGCCACTATGTCAAAAATCTGGCGCTATCGGCCAGCTTTGTGACGCAGATTCGTCCCTACACATCGCTTCCCATCGATGTCCACCTGATGGTCGAAGAGCCCGCCTCGTTTATCCCGGCGCTAATAGAAGCCGGCGCTGACGCTATTTCACTGCATCCGGAAACCATCTGCCGCGAAGCCTTCCGGCTCATCAATATGCTTCGCCTGGCGGGGAAAGCGGTGGGCATGGTGCTCAATCCCGCCACGCCGGTTGAGAGCATCCAGCACTATCTGCATCTGCTCGATAAGGTCACGGTGATGACCGTCGATCCGGGCTATGCCGGTCAGCCGTTTATTCCCGAAATGACCGCCAAAATCGCGCAGCTTCATCAGCTAAAAGAGACCCGCGACCTCCACTTCTTGCTGGAAGTCGACGGCTCATGCAACCGCACCACCTACCGTGAGCTGCTGGGCGCCGGAGCGCAGGTATTGGTGATGGGCAGCAGCGGCTTATTCCGCCCGGATATGCCGCTCGAGCAGGCCTGGGAAAAAATGTCCCGCGATCTGTCCGCCGCGCTGCACTCCCCCGAGCGCGTATAAAGGAGCGAATGATGTCAGGAAAAGTCTGCGTTTTTGGTTCATTCAATTTCGACATGGTGGCCAGAGTGGAGCGCTTTCCCGTACCGGGCGAGTCGTTAGTGGCCTGCGGGAGTATGACCAGCGCCGGCGGAAAAGGGGCGAACCAGGCCACCGCTGCGCTAAAAGCGGGAGCGAATGTCCACTACATCGGCAAGATTGGCAATGATACCTTCGGCCATTTTGCCCGCCGCCATCTGAAAGGCGTGGGGTTTAACGCCGTGACGCTGCTGGTCGCCGAAGATATCCCCACCGGCAATGCGCTGATTTATGTGGCCGGCAACGATGCTGAAAACATGATCGCCGTCGATCCCGGCGCGAATATGACGGTGAGCGATGATGAAATCGCCGGCTGCGTCCCCGCTATCGGCTGCGCGGATGTGGTTCTGGTTCAGTTGGAGAACAATCTTTCCGCGATTGAACGGGTCGTTGACGCCGCTAAAGCAGCCGGGGCCTTCGTGGTGCTCAATCCCGCCCCCTGGCAGCCCGTTGATAACGCATTTCTGAGTAAAGTGGATTTGCTTACCCCGAACGCGACGGAGGCCGGGTTAATGACCGGGTGTCAGGTCGATAGTCTCGCGGCCGCGGCCGAGGCCGCCGATGCGCTGCATGCCCAGGGCGCGCGCAACGTCATTATCACCCTTGGCGCAAAGGGCGCCCTGCTGAGCGAGCAGGGCGTGAAATCCCCTATCCCGTGCTTTCCTTCTCATCCCCGCGATACCACCGGCGCGGGCGATGCCTTCAACGGCGCGCTGGCGGCGCGGCTGGCCTGCGGCGAACCGCTGCATACCGCGGCCCGATTTGCGGCGGCCTATGCCGCCGTCAGCGTCGAAAAGCAGGGCGCGTCATCCTTACCTGACTACGAAGAGGCACGAGAACGGCTTTTGCGTGCCGCCTCTGATTATGAAATGGCATAAACCCTACTGTATAAAAACCATTAAGAGGATAGCTCAATGAGTACGCTAATAACGGATAAGGTCGATAAAGCGGCGGTCCACAATGAAAAACTGGATACCAGCGCGTATTTACCGCACACCCCCTGGCTGCAATTTTTACTGGTCTGTTGCCTGTTTGCGCTATGGGGCATGGCGGGCAACCTGAATGATATTTTGATCGCCCAGTTTAAAAAGGGCTTCGATTTAACGGATACCCAGACGGCGCTGGTGCAGTCGATTTTTTTCCTCGGCTACTTTTTTGTCGCCCTGCCTGCGGCGGCGCTGATTAAGCGTTATTCCTATAAAGCTGCGATTATTATTGGGCTGTGCCTGTACGCCCTCGGCTGTTTCCTGTTCGTTCCGGCCGCGCAGATCATGACCTACGGCGCGTTCCTCGCCTGCCTGGGGGTGATCGCCTGCGGACTCTCTTTTCTGGAAACGTCGGCAAACACCTACTCAAGCCTGCTGGGCCCGATTCAATCCTCCACCCAGCGCATTAACTTTTCGCAGATCTTCAACTCGCTGGGGGTGATTTCCGGCGTGCTGATTGGCCAGGTGATGGTCTTTGGCGAGAACGATCCGAGCCATGAACAGCTGCTGGCGATGCCCGCCGCCGCCGCGGACGCCGCGCGCCATCAGATGGTCGGCCAGGTGGTCGGGCCCTATCTGATTATCGGCTCCGTGCTGGTGGTGCTGGCGCTGGTGTTCGTGTTTATTAAATTCCCGTCGTGCAAGGGCACGCCGTCACAACAGCAGCAGATCCCGACAGAAAGCATGGGGTCAACGCTGAAACGCCTGTTTGCTATCCCGCGCTTTCGCCTCGGGATCCTGTCGCAGTTTTTGTACGTCGGCGCCCAGGTTGGCGTATGGAGCTTCACGATCCGCTTTGTGCAGCTCGTGCAGCAGGGCACCAGCGAGCACTCCGCGACCTACTGGCTGCTGGCTTCTCTGGTGATTTACGCCGTGGGTAAAACCGTCGCCACCTGGCTGATGAACCGCCTCAATCCGGCGCTGCTGCTCGGCACCTTTGCCCTGGCCGCCACCGCCCTTTTATTGGTTGCCGTATTCAGCAGTTCAATGCTGGCGGTCTATGCGCTCATTCTGGTCAGCTTCTGTATGGCGCCATGCTGGCCGACCAACTTTGGCCTGGTCATTAAGGGCATGGGGAAAGATACCCAGACCGCAGGCTCGATCGTAGTGATGTCGATTATCGGCGGGGCCGTTATTCCACTGGTGATGGGCATTATCTCGGATATGAACGGCGGCAATATGCAAATCGCCTTTATCGCCCCGCTCCTGTGCTTTGTGTATGTCGCTTTCTACGGTTTCTGGTGCGTGCGTAAGGGGGTATAACATGCGCGAACTTATCAACACGATTGCTCATATTGGCTATCAGGTCAGTGACTTAACGCGTTCGCTTGCCTTCTATGAACCGCTGGGCTTTCAGCGCCAGCAACGGTTTAGCAAGCCGTCGCCGCAGGGCACTATTGAAGTCGCGTTCCTGGAAATGGCGGGCGCCGTCCTCGAGCTGTATCAGCTTCCCGCAGGAACGCCCTTTGACGCTCCTCGCTGCGGTATCGATCATCTGGCGCTGGAAGTCCGCGACCTGGATGCGGTGCAGCAGCGGCTGGCGGCGCTCGGCTATCCGCTCGATGAAGGGCCGATTGAGGAAGAAAATGTGCGCTTCCTGCTTATTCGCGGCCCCGACGGCGAACGGCTCGAGTTCGATGCCTTTAAACGCTAAGCGGCAGGGCTGATCCCCTTCTCCCTTTTAGACCCGGTTAATACGGGTCTAAAAGCGGGCTTCCTCAGGCTTTACAAAAGCCTGCCTGATTCCAGTATTTCTCCCCCCTACCCGGCCTCTCCTGCCTATTGTGCAATGTTACAAAATTGCTTCCGTTTTGTTGATTTTCTATTGTGAGCCATTCGGCAATTTCCTCTCCTGAATTTCCCCAGACTACTTCCAGTCAATACGCAATATCAGGAGAGACAAATGAGCAGCACCTCCGCCGACTTCCAGAATCTGTACCAGGCCCTGAGCCACAGCGCCGCCCGTAGCCCGGATGCCCTGGCGCTGGCGTTTGAGGATCGGCGCTATCTGTACCGCGATTTTCACCTGCGGGTACAGCGAGCGATGGCGCAGCTTGACCGCATCTGGTCGCTGCGCAAAGGCGACCGAATCCTGCTGGCCTGGGGGAATCATCCCGCTTTTTGCGAAGTCCTATTTGCCGCGCTGGGTCTGGGCATCGAAGTGGTGCCTTTCAGCACTAAGCTTAAGCAGGCCGAAAGCGAGGAGCTGGTGGGCCATATCGCCCCGCGGGCCGTGCTGTTCGATGCGACCGTGCAGGACTGGCTGAAACAGACTCCCGACGCCCTCTGCGTTTCGCTCAGCGAATGGCAGGCGCTCTCTCTTCCCGATCCGCTAACCTGTTTGCCGACCCCGGTTAACCGCGATGATACGGCGGTGATGATGTTTACCTCCGGTACCACCGGAGAGCCGAAAGGGGCGATTATCACGCACCACAACCTGCTCTGCGCGATTGACGCTTACGCGCAAAAACTGAATCTCACCGCCGCGGATAGCACCATTCTGGCGGTGCCTATCTATCACATCACCGGCCTGTCGGCGCTGCTGGCGCTGTTTATTAGCCTCGGCGCGAGCCTCTGGCTACAGCACCGGTTTAACGCCCCGCAGGTAATCAACACCCTGCGCGAGCAGAACATTACCTTTCTGCACGGCTCGCCAACCATTTTTATCCTGCTGTGCCAGGCTGCGCGCGAGCAGAGCGCCAGCCATCCAGGCGATTTCCCCGCGCTACGCACGATTGCCTGCGGCGCGGGCCACCTGAGCGACGGACTGATCGCTGAGCTAAAAACCCTGTTTCCGCATACGGCGATTCAGCCGATCTACGGTCTCACCGAAACGACCTCGCCCGCCACCATCTTTCCAGGCGATGTCTGGGGCAGCGATAAATGCGGCAGCTCGGGGCAGGCGATCCCCGGCCTCGCCATTGCGATCCGCAACGATCGCCAGCAGCCCCTCCCCGCCGGGCAAATCGGGCATATCTGGCTCAAAGGCGATGTGGTGATCCGCGAATACTGGCAGCACAGCGAACGACGGCCGAGCTGCGATGCGCAGGGCTGGTTTTGTACCGGCGATCTGGGCTATCTCGACGACGAAGGCTGGCTGTACATCAAAGATCGCAGCAAGGACATGATCAATCGCGGCGGAGAGAAGATTTACTCGCTGGAGCTGGAAAACATCCTCTCTACCTATCGGGGCGTACGGGAAGTTGCCGTGATCCCGATCCCCAGCCCGGTCTATGGCGAAGAGCCGGTGGCGTTTATCGTGCCGGACGGTCAGCACCACCTGACCAGCGAAGAGATCCTCGGCTGGCTGAAGGTCAAAATCGCCCGCTTTAAGCTGCCGGCGCGCATTATTTTCACCCGCGTTTTACCGCGTACCCATAACGGAAAAGTGAGCAAGCAGCAGCTCAAAGCGCGCCTCGCGGAATCCATCATCACGCTATCAGCGGAGGATAAAAAGTGAGCAATAAATTTATCAGCGCCCATCAAGCGGCGCAGCGGGTCGCCAGCGGCGACACCGTCTGTACCGTCGGGATGACGCTTATCGGCGCGGCGGAGTCCATTTTAAGCGCTATCGAAGCGCGCTTTCTGACCGCGGGCGAACCGCGCGATCTGACGCTGCTGCATGCCGCTGGGCAAAGCGATCGCCAGCGCGGTATCCAGCACTTCGCCCATCCTGGTATGGTGACGCGCCTTATCGGCTCGCACTGGGGCCTGGCGCCGCGCTGGATGGCGATGATCAACAACAACGAAGTGGAAGCCTGGTGTCTGCCGCAGGGGCAGATCGTTCATCTCTATAGCGCGATGGCCGCCGGACTTGCGGGGAGGCTTTCCCCCGTCGGGCTCGGTACCTTTGTCGATCCGCGCATGGAAGGCGGGCGGATGAACGCCCGCACCCGCGAACGGCCCGATCTGATCGAGCACGTGACGTTTCGCGGCGCCGAATATCTGTTTTACCCGGCCATTCCCCTGGACGTGGTCATTGTACGCGGCACCCATGCTGATGAAGACGGCAACCTCACGACCGATGAAGAGGTGATGAAGCTGGAAGTTCTGCACGCGGTTCTCGCCGCCAGACGCTATGGGGCGAAGGTGCTGGCGCAGGTGAAATATCGCGTGGCGAAAGGCTCGCTGCATCCGAAAAGCGTCACCGTTCCCGGCAACCTGATTGACGCCATTGTGGTGTGCGAAGAGCCGCAGACGGATCACCGCCAGACCTCCAGTTGGGACTTCGATCCGGCGCTGTGCGGCGATATCCAACTGCCCGCCGCGCAGAGCGCGCCGCTGCCGCTCGACCTGCGCAAACTTATCGGGCGGATAGCCTGCCGCTATCTGACGCCCGGCTGCGTCATCAATCTCGGCACCGGCATTCCCAACGACGTTATTGGCGCCATCATTCACGAAGAACGGCTCGGCGAGCAGGTCACCATCACCGTGGAGTCGGGGATCTACGGCGGCCAGCAGGCGGGCGGCGTAGATTTCGGCATCGGTCGTAATCTGAGCGCGATGATAGGCCACCAGGATCAAATGATCTATTACAACGGCGCGGGAGTCGATATCACCTTTATGGGCGCCGGCGAGATGGACCCGCACGGCCACGTCAACGCTACGCGGCTCGGCGCATCCTGCCCCGGCGCGGGCGGTTTTATCGACATCACCCAGAATGCCCGCCACGTCGTGTTCTGCTCCTCTTTTACCGCCAAAGGGCTGGAGATCGCCTGTGAACAAGGGGCGCTGCATATCCGCCGCGAAGGCGAGGTACGTAAATTCGTCGCCGGGGTTAATCAGATTTCTTATAACGGCGAGCTGGCCCGCGCCAAAGGACAAACCATGCATTACGTCACCGAACGGGCGGTTTTCGAACTACGCCCGGAGGGGCCGGTGCTGACGGAAATCGCCCCCGGTATCGATCTTGAGCGCGACATCCTGGCGCATATGGATTTTCGTCCGACGATCGCCGCGGATCTTCAGGTTATGGACAGCCGCTTGTTCACCCCGCAGCCCTGCGGCCTCGCGGAACATCTGTCCCGGAATTCATCCTCTGACTCACAAGGAAATTAGCTATGAAACTTGCCAGTAAAACCGCCATTGTCACCGGCGCCGCGCGCGGTATCGGCTTTGGCATTGCTCAGGTGCTTGCGCGGGAAGGCGCGCGCGTAATCATCGCCGATCGCGACGCGCACGGCGAAGCCGCCGCCGCGTCCCTGCGCGAATCGGGCGCACAGGCGCTGTTTATCAGCTGCAATATCGGTGACAAAGCGCAGGTCGAAGCGCTGTTTTCCCAGGCCGAAGAGGCGTTTGGTGCGGTGGATATTGTGGTGAATAACGCCGGAATCAACCGCGACGCCATGCTGCACAAACTCTCCGAAGCGGACTGGGACACGGTGATCGATGTCAATCTGAAGGGCACTTTTCTCTGTATGCAGCAGGCCGCCATCCGTATGCGCGAGCGCGGCGCGGGCCGCATTATCAATATCGCTTCCGCCAGCTGGCTTGGCAACGTCGGACAAACCAACTATTCGGCGTCAAAAGCCGGCGTGGTGGGGATGACCAAAACCGCCTGCCGCGAACTGGCGAAGAAAGGCGTCACGGTCAACGCCATCTGCCCGGGCTTTATCGATACCGATATGACCCGCGGCGTCCCGGAAAACGTCTGGCAAATCATGATCAATAAAATACCCGCGGGTTACGCCGGGGAGGCGAAAGACGTTGGCGAGTGCGTGGCGTTTCTGGCGTCTGACGGCGCGCGCTATATCAACGGTGAAGTGATTAACGTCGGCGGCGGCATGGTGCTGTAAGGAGAAAAACGATGACACAGGCTAATGATATTGTGGTTGTCAGCGGCGTCCGTACCGCTATTGGCACGTTTAACGGCAGTCTTAAGCATACCCACCAGCATGACCTCGGGGCGGCGGTTATTCGCGAAGCGGTCAACCGCGCCGGACTTGCGCCGCAGGATATCGACGAAACGATCGTCGGCAACGTCGGGCAAATCGCCGAAAGCGGTTTTATCGCCCGCATCTGCCAACTGCGGGCGGGGATCCCACAGGAGAGCACCGCGTATTCGGTTAACCGCCAGTGCGGATCCGGGCTCCAGGCCCTCGCGGACGGCATGATGCAGCTGCAAAGCGGCCAGGCCGAGGTGGTCGTCGCCTGCGGAACGGAAAATATGACCCAGCTCCCCTACTACCTGCGTAAAGCGCGCGATGGCTATCGCATGGGCCACGGCGAGCTGGAAGATGGGCTGATCTCCATTCTCACCTGGCCGGAAGGGCCTTATCACAACGGCATCACGGCGGAAAACGTTGCGCAACGTTTCGGTATCACCCGCGAAGCGATGGACGATTTCGCCTGGTCGAGCCAGCAGAAGGCGCTGAAGGCGATCGCTGAGGAGCGCTTCCGCGAGCAGATTCTGGCTCTTGAGGTGCCGGACGGCAAAAAAGCGACCCGCCTGTTCGCGACCGATGAACACCCGCGCGACACCCCGCGCGAAAAGCTTGCCGCGCTGCGTCCGGCATTTAAAGCCGACGGCGTGGTGACGGCGGCCAACTCCTCCGGCATTAACGACGGCGCGGCCGCGCTGGTGATGATGACCCGCCAGCAGGCGGAAAAGCGCGGCCTCACCCCGCGTATGCGGATTCGCGGCTGGGCGGTTGCCGGCTGCGGCGCGGAGATTATGGGGTTTGGCCCCTCTCCCGCGACCCGACGCCTGATGGACCGTCTCAATATGGATGTTCACGCCATCGATTTAATTGAACTCAATGAGGCCTTCGCCGCCCAGGCGCTGGCGGTGATGAACGATCTGCGTCTCGATCCGGCCCGCGTCAACGTCAACGGCGGCGCGATCGCTCTCGGCCATCCGGTGGGCGCCAGCGGTGCGATCCTGCCGGTCAAACTGATGTATGAAATGGCGCGCAGCGGCGCGCGCACCGGTCTGGTCACCATGTGCATCGGCGGCGGCCAGGGGATTTCTATGCTGTTCGAGCGCGAAGGCGCTTAGGAAAAGACGGCCCGAAGTGGGGCTTCGGGCCGGGCGTCGTTCGGGTCAGCACCCGGCGACAACCTGTGAGCTGACGAACGGGATCGACGCGATCCCGGCAAGGCTTCTGACCACGAATACGGGGAAATAATAACCATGTCCGCAATAAATGAAAAGGCGGTAAACGGGACGCAGCTACAGCGCACCCATAAAAAGATCTACCGCCATTTGATGCCGCTACTTATCGTGGCGTACATCATCAGCTTTATTGATCGTACCAATATTGGCATGGCGAAAGCGACCATGTCGGTGGATATCGGCCTTTCCGCAACCGCATTCGGCCTCGGGGCCGGGTTGTTTTTTCTCACCTACGCGGTGCTGGAGATCCCCAGCAACCTGTTTTTAACCCGGATTGGCGCGCGGCGCTGGATCGCCCGCATCATGATCACCTGGGGGATCATCTCCTGCGGTATGGCGTTCGTCACCGGGCCTACGTCCTTTTACGTGATGCGCCTTTTGCTCGGCGCCGCCGAAGCGGGGCTGTATCCGGGCATTATTTACTACCTGACCCTCTGGTTTGGCCGTGAAGAGCGCGCTAAAGCCACCGGCCTGTTCCTGCTGGGGGTCTGCCTGGCCAATATTATCGGCGCGCCGCTGGGCGGATTGTTATTAAGCCTTGATGGAATGTCCGGCTGGCACGGCTGGCAGTGGATGTTCTTTATCGAAGGGCTGCCCGCGATAGCGCTGGCGTTCGTCGTCTGGCGCAGGCTGCCGGATAAACCCGCCGACGCCCGCTGGCTGGACAGCCACGACGTACAGGCAATCACTGCGGTGCTGGAGAAAGAAGCCGAGGAGACGCGCCATACGCCAAGCCGCTTTTCCCTGAAAACCGCGCTCACCACCCGCGTATTTTTGTTGCTGGTGCTGATTTACTTTACCCACCAGTTCTCGGTTTACGGCCTGAGTTATTTCCTGCCGGGGATCATCGGAAGCTGGGGCCAGCTTACCCCGCTGCAGATCGGTCTGCTGACCGCCATCCCATGGATCGCCGCCGCCGCTGGCGGGATCCTGCTGCCGCGTTTCGCCCGGACGGAACAGCGTTCGCGCAGCATGCTGATGGCCGGGTATCTGGTCATGGCGACCGGCATGGCGATTGGCGCGATTGCCGGCCACGGCGTGGCGTTGCTTGGCTTCTCGCTGGCCGCCTTCATGTTCTTCGCCATGCAATCCATCATCTTTAACTGGCTCCCCTCGATCATGAGCGGGCATATGCTGGCGGGCAGCTTCGGACTGCTTAACTGCCTCGGATTGTGCGGCGGCTTTCTCGGGCCGTTTATCCTCGGCGCGTTTGAGGACCGCACCGGCGCGGCGACGTCCGGCTTATGGTTCGCCGTCGCGCTACTGATTGTCGGCGCGCTGGCATCTCTGTTGATTAAAAGTTCGTCATCCTCTACCCCCGCCTCGGCAAAACAGGCCCGCGGCGAAAACGCTTAATCAGGAGCGCCTTATGCGTATCGAAGTGTTACTGGATTTAAAAACTCGCCTCGGCGAGAGCCCTGTATGGGATATCGAGCAGCAACGTCTTTGGTGGGTAGATAGCCTCGACGGGCGCCTGTTCGCCTGTAACGCGCAGGGCGGCGCGATTAAGAGCTGGGACGTGCGGCAGAAAATTGGCTCTTTCGCCCTGCGCCAGAACGGCGAAGGCGCGGTGGTAGCGCTACAGAATGGCGTTCATCTGCTCGACTTCGCCAGCGGCGGGCTGACGCTGCTGCACCATCCGGAAGCGGACCGGCCCTTTAACCGGCTCAACGACGGTAAAGTCGATCGTCAGGGACGCTTTCTGTTCGGGTCGATGGATATGCGCGAAGAGGAGCCAAGCGGCGCGCTATATCGCCTGGACGCCGATCTGTCACTGCACGTGCTGAAGAAAAATATCATCGTCTCTAACGCCCCCTGCTGGAGCCCCTCCGGCGAAACGTTCTACTTTGCCGATACCTGGACGGGCGAAATCTGTGCCTGGGACTACAACACCGCGACCGGCGATCTCTCTGGCGAACGTGTCTTTTGCCACGTCGATCGCAGCGAAGGCGGCGCGGCGGATGGCGCCACCGTGGACAGCGAAGGCCATCTGTGGAACGCGCTGGTCTATGCGGGCAAGCTGGTGCGCTACACGCCGGAGGGCGAGGTCGATCGCATCATTGAGATGCCGGTGAAAAAAGTCACCAGCGTGATGTTCGGCGGCGAAAACCTCGACGTGCTGTACGTCACCTCAATGGCGCAGCCGCCGCTACCGCGCTTCCCGGAAGATAATCAGCTACGCGGCAGCCTGTTCGCCATTTACGACCTGGGCGTCACCGGCGTAGCGGAACGGCGCTTTGCCGGTTAAACGAATATCCGGCTCGCCGCGATAACAATAATACCCGGCGAACCCACTCTGACCCTGATACCTGGCGGCGCGCGCCATGCTGTCGCGACGCCGCGGAGTAAACACGACTATGACAACAATCAATCAAACACCTGCCGGCGAACAAGGCGCAAAAAAGCGGCTGATACATCGTTTCTCCTGGGTTTCGCTGCTGGTTTGCTGGCTAATCTGGGTGCTTAACGCCTACGACCGCGAGATGATCCTGCGCCTTGGCCCGGTCATCTCTAAGGAGTTCTCGCTCTCGCCGGAACAGTGGGGCAACGTCGTCGCGCTGATTATGGTTGCCCTGGCGGTGCTGGATATCCCCGGCTCCATCTGGAGCGATCGCTACGGTTCAGGCTGGAAGCGGGCGCGCTTTCAGGTACCGCTGGTGCTGGGCTATACCGCCCTCTCTTTTATTTCCGGGATTAAAGCGATCAGCCACGGGCTGACGGCGTTTGTGCTGCTGCGCGTTGGCGTCAACCTCGGGGCCGGCTGGGGCGAGCCCGTCGGCGTCAGCAACACCGCGGAGTGGTGGCCGAAAGAGAAGCGCGGCTTCGCGCTGGGGGTGCATCATACCGGCTATCCGATTGGCGCGCTGCTGAGCGGCGTGGTGGCAAGTCTGGTGCTTTCCGCATTTGGCGAAGGCAGCTGGCGCTACTGCTTCCTGCTGGCGCTGATCGTCGCCATCCCGCTGATGATTTTCTGGGCGAAATATTCCACCGCCGATCGCATCAACACGCTTTATCAGCATATCGATAGCCAGGGGATGACGCGCCCGGCGACCCAGGAAAGCAGCCATGTTGCCAAAGGCGAAGGGATGAAGACCTTTTTACGTACCCTGCGCAACCGCAATATTTCGCTAACGGCGGGCAATACCCTGCTGACGCAAATTGTCTATATGGGCATTAACGTTGTGCTGCCGCCGTATCTTTATCACGTCTCCGGCCTGTCGCTGGCGGCATCCGCCGGGCTAAGTATTATCTTCACGCTGACCGGTACCCTGGGCCAGATAATCTGGCCCTGGCTATCCGATAGCTTTGGTCGTAAACGTACTCTGATCGTCTGCGGTCTGTGGATGAGTATCGGCATTGCGCTGTTCTATTTCGCCACCAATATGCCGCGTCTTATCGCCATTCAGCTCTTTTTTGGCCTGGTGGCCAACGCCGTGTGGCCTATCTACTACGCAATGGCCTCGGATTCCGCCGAAGAACGCGCCACCTCTACCGCTAACGGAATTATCACCACGGCGATGTTTATCGGCGGCGGCCTTTCGCCATTGCTTATGGGCTGGCTCATCCAGTTCGGTGGGGGATGGGAAAATCCGGCGGGTTATATCTACGCCTTCTTTACCATGGCGGGATGCGCGCTGCTGGGGATGTTGTTGCAGCTGATGACCACCGATAAAACGCCGCGCAAAGCGCATTAACGCAGGAGAACGCATGAAGATTGTTATCGCGCTGGATTCGTTTAAGGGCAGCTGTAGCGCGCAGGCCGCTTGCGCAGCGGTCGCACGGGGATTGCGCCGGGTTGACGAGGCGCTGGAGCTGGTCGAAATGCCCGTGTCGGACGGCGGAGAGGGACTGCTTTCGACCCTTGCGGAAAGTCCGCAGCTGAAGGGCGCGAGGTGGCAGCAGCAGCGCTGTACCTCGCCTTACGGCCTCGCCGTACAGGCCGCGTTTCTGATCCTGCCCGGCGAGCGGGCCATTATTGAGATGGCGCAAAGCTGTGGGCTCGAGCTTACGCCGAAAGCGCAGCGGGATGTGCGTCTGGCCAGCAGTTTTGGGCTGGGCGAACAGGTAAAAGCGGCGCTGGATGCCGGTTGCCGGCGTCTGATTATCGGGCTGGGCGGCAGCGCGACCAACGATGGCGGCATCGGTTTCGCCCAGGCGCTTGGCGCACGATTCTTGCGCAAGGACGGCACGCTGCTGCCGGTTCCCGCCGCGGGCCAGGATCTTGCGCATATCCAGCGCATCGATTTAAGCGAACTGGACCCGCGTTTACGACAGGCCGAAATTCAGGCCTCCTGCGACGTCACCAACCCTCTGCTTGGAACCGATGGCGCCACCTGGGTTTATGGCGCGCAGAAAGGGGCGGATGAGGCGGCGCTGAGCGAGCTGGAGGCGGGTATGGCGCACTACAGCCGGCAGCTTACGCAAACGCTCGGCTACGACGTCAGCGAAGCACCAGGCGCCGGGGCCGCGGGCGGTATGGGAGCTGCGCTGATCGCCTATGCGGGCGGCACGCTGCGTCCGGGCATTGACCTGGTGCTGGAACTGCTTAATGCCGACCGCCATCTTAGCGATGCCGCGCTGACCATCGTCGGGGAAGGCTGGCTCGATCGTCAGAGCGCCTTTGGTAAAGCCCCGGTGGGCGTGGCGGGCAAAGCGGCGCGCCACGGCGTACCGGTTGTGGCCCTTTGCGGCGGACGCGATGAGAGCAGTCGGCAATTGTATCAACACCATATTGACGCGATGTGGTCTATCTGCCAGCGCCCTATGCCGCTGGCGGAGTCGATGAACACATGCGAACAGCTCCTCGCCGACGCAGCGGAGAATGTTCTACGAACCTTTCTGAGCGGACGGCGCGGAGAGGCACATAAGCGGATAACTGTATGATTATTACGACGGCGCTGGCTAATGAAATTGTCGCCCGGGCAATGGCGATAATTCATCATAACGTGAACGTGATTGACCATCATGGACAGATTATTGCCTCAGGTGAACGTCATCGTATCGGCGAGCAGCATGAAATCGCCCGCGAGGTGATACGCACCGGTAAACGTATTTGTATTAATAACACCGCGGAAGCCGCGCGTTTTCAGAATGTGCATCCCGGGATTAATCATCCCATTATGTATGACGATCGCGTGGTGATGGTGGTGGGCATCAGCGGCGACCCGGCGGCAATAAGCCGCTATGCTGAACTGGCGGTGCTTACCGCCGAACTACTGGTCCGCCAGGCCATAGAGATGCGGGAAACCAACTGGCGACAGCGTCTGCGCGACACCCTGTTTTGTCAGTACCTTGAGCAGGGAGCCGCGCCCGCCGGACAGGAAGCGCTTCATCGCCTGGTGGAGCTTGGCTTTAATTTTAATGCCCCGCTGATGCCGGTTGTGGTGACCGTGCAGGTCGAACAGCACCAGCTAAGCGAAGTATTGAGTACGCTGCTGCGGGAATTCTCGCAGCTGTCCGGGGTAAGAGACGTCATTTTGCTGGGCAGCAATGAAATACTTATCCTCAATACGCTATGCGAACCTCAGGAGACGATGCTGCGGGGCATCGAGTTTGTTCTCAGCAATCAGATCAGCCATTACCATATCGGGATTGGCGTGCAGGCGGACAACGCCCCGGATATTCGCGAGGCTATCCGATTCGCCCGTTCGGTGATTGAGGTGGGGAGCAAAGTGCAGCCGCAGCGACAAATCTACTACTTTCGCGAGATGGCGATGCTCTGCCTGTTCCGGGTGCTGGAAGACAGCTATATGGTGAATTTTTTTATCAATAACGTACGCCAGCTGCTTGAGCATGATTCCGGCGAAGTGCTGCTGGATACCCTGAGCAGCTTTATTGCCAATAACGCCGAGCCGGGCAAAACGTCGCTGCTGTTGGGGATTCATCGCAATACGCTCACCTACCGGCTGCAGCAGATTAAAAAGCATATTCAGCTCGATCCGATGGTCTTCACCGACCTGACGCAGCTGGCGGTGTCGGTACACTGCTATCGTCGGCAGAACCCACGCCAGAGCGAATGGATTGATACCTTAAGCTAGAGAGCGGCGGGTGCTCTCGCCCCCTCTGCAGGGGAAATACCCCACAGCCATGTCCGGGAGGAAGCGGCCCGAACGTTACCGGTCGCGGTGTATCACTCTGAGATCGACGTTTATCAAAATAATAGCGCGCCCGGCGTTTTTATCACGAGCGGAGCGCCCGTCGCCGATGGCGGGCTTTTCGCCTCATCCCTTCGGCGAAGCTTGCTCGCTTCAGTCGCCATTTCTGTACATAATTTAATCAAATGGCACCTTTCTTGCCTTTTATCTACGTTCCCCGACGGCGGCGTTCGTCGGTCAATATAGATAAAAAGGACAGGAAAATGGCGCAAATGAATGAAAACGTCGCGACCGCACCGGTCTCTCCCTTACGCGATTTTTTCGCGAAACCACGCATCATCGCCAGGCCCGGTTTTAACCGCTGGCTGGTGCCCCCGGCCGCGCTGGCCGTTCATCTCTGCATAGGTATGGCCTACGGATTTTCGGTTTACTGGTTGCCTATGTCGCAGCTAATAGGAGGAAGCGAGTCCTTACAATGCCCCGTCACGATGTCGTTCTGGCAGCAGCTGTTTACCCGCGATTGCGACTGGAAGATCTCCATGCTGGGATGGACCTACACGCTGTTTTTTGTTTTTCTCGGCTGTTCGGCGGCGCTGTGGGGCAGCTGGCTTGAGAAGGTTGGACCACGGCTGGTGAGCTTTATTGCCACCTTGTGCTGGTGCGGCGGCCTGTTGCTATCTAGCGTCGCTATCTATTTCCACCAGCTTTGGTTGCTGTGGCTGGGAGCCGGGGTCATCGGCGGAATCGGTCTCGGACTGGGCTATATCTCACCGGTTTCGACGCTGTTGCGCTGGTTTCCGGATAAGCGCGGAATGGCGGCCGGGATGGCGATCATGGGTTTTGGCGGAGGCGCGCTGGTGGGGGCGCCGCTGGCAAACGGACTGATGAATTACTTTGCCGGTCCGGCCGGCAACGGGGTATGGCAAAGCATTCTGGCGCTGGCGGCGATTTATGCGCTGTTTATGCTCGCCGGAACCTTTGGCTATCGTCTGCCGCCCATGGGATGGCACCCTTCGGGCGAGAAGGCGCAAAAAACGATGCGCAATAATCCCACGATCCAGGTGCACGTCCGCGTCGCCTGCCGTACCCCGCAGTTCTGGCTGCTGTGGATGGTGCTGTGGCTCAACGTCACCGCGGGGATCGGCATTCTCGGTATGGCCTCGCCGATGCTGCAGGAGATCTTTGCCGGTAAACTGCTGTCGCTCGATCTGAGCTGGCATGAGCTGAACGGCGAGCAGCTAAAACGCATTGCTACCATGGCCGCAGGATTTACCGGCCTGCTCAGCCTGTTTAACATCCTGGGACGTTTTTTCTGGGCATCGGTATCCGACCTGTGCGGGCGCAAAATGACCTTTGCGATTATTTTCTGCCTGGGCGCCGCGCTGTACGGGACGTTGCCGCTGGTGAATCACGGCGGCTATATCGCGCTGTATGTCTGCGCGATGTGCATTATCATTTCGATGTACGGCGGAGGCTTTGCCAGTATTCCCGCCTATCTGGCTGACGTCTTTGGCTCACAAATGGTCGGCGCGATTCACGGGCGTTTGTTAACCGCCTGGTCTGCGGCAGGGATCAGCGGCCCGGTGCTGGTCAACTATCTACGCGAGTATCAGCTGACGCACGGGGTCCCGCCCGAGCGCGTCTATGATATTACGCTGATGGTGCTGACCGGCCTGCTGGTGATGGGTTTTATCTGTAATCAGCTGGTGCGTCCGCTGACGGAAGAGCATGCGATGACCGCGGAACAGCAGCAGCAGGCGAAAGGTCTGTACACCATCAACAAGGATGCTCAGCTCACGTGGGAGGCCCGTCCGTCCACGCTGCTGCTAACCGTAAGCTGGGTGGCGGTGAGCGTGCCGCTGTTATGGGGCGTCGGCACCACGTTACAGCAGGCCGTGAAGTTTTTTATGTAGGTTCTTGCAGCCGATGCCGCCCGTGATTCCCTGGCGGCTCTTTATGCGCTTACCGGCGTGCCTGACTGGATATGTTGAAGGATCCTCTCGACCGCCTCTTCGGCGGTCAGTACGGAGGTATCCAGAGTCAGGCTGGCGGCCAGCAGGCGAGCAAGGGTTGATTTCCCGGTACCGGGCAGGCCACCAAAGATCAGTAACATAGAGACGACAGCGTCATGTTGTTTCCGCTGGTGATGATTATTGATGATTTTCCAGCTTACCTGAACACGGATCTTATTCAGTCAGGTATGATTAATATTCAATACTGGCTGAAGCGGCATCAGGAGGCGTCTGCAGATAATCGTCACGTCCAGGGCAACGTTCAGTGATAGTGATACCGTCCCGCAGGCAATTTACTTAAGCCTTTTGCCCTCATCATCCACCACTTTCTCGCCATCTTCCTTTGCAAACGCGCCCTTTTGCGCGTCAGGAAGGATATCCAGTACCCCCTCCGATGGGCGGCACAGGCGCGTTCCCAGCGGCGTCACCACAATCGGGCGGTTAATCAGGATTGGATGCCGCAGCATGAAATCGATTAACTGGTCATCGGTAAATTTATCTTCCGCCAGGCCCAGTTCTTCATATGGCTCAACATTTTTACGCAGCAGCACTCGTACCGCGATCCCCATATCGGCAATGAGTTTGACCAGCTCATCGCGTGGCGGTGGATTTTCAAGGTAATTAATAACGGTGGGTTCAGTACCGCTGTTGCGGATCATCTCCAGCGTATTACGCGACGTGCCGCAGGCCGGGTTATGATAAATGGTAACGTTGGTCATTTGTGTATCTCATGACAAAGTGAAAGAGAGACGTAGCGCCAGCGCGGCCAGCGTTACAAACAGTACAGGCAGAGTCATGACGATCCCGGTGCGGAAGTAGTAACCCCAGGAGATGGTCATGTTCTTCTGTGAAAGTACGTGCAGCCAGAGCAGCGTTGCCAGGCTACCAATAGGTGTAATTTTCGGCCCCAGATCGCAGCCAATCACGTTGGCATAGATCATCGCCTCTTTGATCACGCCGGTTGCGGTGCTTCCATCGATAGACAGTGCCCCCACCAGCACGGAAGGCATGTTGTTCATGATGGAAGACAGGAAAGCCGTCAGAAAGCCAGTACCCAGCGTCGCGGCCCAAAGTCCTTTATCCGCCAGCACGTTCAATACCCCTGAAAGGTATTCGGTTAGCCCGGCGTTGCGCAGACCGTAGACCACCAGGTACATCCCCAATGAGAAGATGACGATCTGCCAGGGTGCGCCACGCAGCACTTTGCCGGTATTGATGGCATGACCGCGCTTAGCGACCGCAAGCAGAATGATCGCCCCTGCCGCGGCAATCGCGCTGACCGGAATGCCAAGCGGCTCGAGGACGAAAAAACCGACCAGCAGAAGAATCAAAACTATCCAGCCGGTGCGGAACGTAGCCGGATCTTTAATGGCGTTTGCCGGCGATTTAAGCAGGACCAAATCGTAGGCCGGCGGGATATCTTTGCGAAAGAACAGGTGCAGCGTCACCAGCGTAGCGCCTATGGCGGCAATATCGACCGGCACCATTACCGAGGCATATCCAGTGAATCCCAGCCCGAAGAAATCTGCCGATACGATGTTCACCAGATTCGACACAATAAGCGGCAGGCTGGCAGTATCAGCAATAAACCCGGCAGCCATCACGAAGGCCAGCGTCGTGCCCTTGCTGAATCCTAATGCCAGCAGCATGGCAATCACGATGGGCGTCAATATTAATGCCGCGCCATCGTTGGCAAACAACGCCGCCACCGCTGCGCCGAGCAGAACAATATACGTAAACAGCAAACGGCCACGACCGTTTCCCCAACGAGCTACGTGCAGCGCAGCCCATTCAAAAAAGCCGGACTCATCGAGCAGCAGGCTGATAATAATTACCGCAATAAAGGTCGCCGTCGCGTTCCAGACGATATTCCACACCACCGGGATATCATCGACATGTACAACGCCAGCAATCAAAGCCAGTACCGCGCCCAGCGACGCGCTCCAGCCGATGCCTAACCCCTTCGGCTGCCAGATAACCAGAAAAATGGTCAGGACAAAAATAGCACCTGCCAGTAGCATTCCCCCTCCCTGAAAATCACATTCGATAAAACATATATGTTACGGCAAATTTTTAAAGGCAGAACGCTTTACCGCTTCCAGAACAGTTTGCTGATGCCAGCTTGCGGGCGATGGCCTGTACGATCTCCTGTTGGCTTAACCAGGCCTGCGCTATTACCTGTGCCGCCCATGCAGGCATATGCGGTGATAAGCGATAGTGCACCCACTTACCCTGCTTGCGATCCAGCAATAATCCGCTTTCCCGCAGCATAGCCAGATGGCGGGAGATCTTGGGCTGCGACTGATCCAACGCCGCACAGAGATCGCACACGCACAGCTCCCCCATCTCTTTAAGCAGCAGCACAATACCCAGGCGGGTTTCATCGGACAGATTTTTGAAAAGCTGTAAGGGTGTTAATGACATCATTCCTCCCGATCGTCGACGGACAGGATACTCCACAGAGATATAAGTTCAACACCACATATGAAAAATCATATGTGTTAAGTAACAAAAAACAAGAGGCAAGTATGCCAGGCGGGTTAACCAGATCAATTTATAGGGGAAGAGCAGAATTCAGAAGTCTGGAGCGGGCGAAGGGAATCGAACCCTCGTATAGAGCTTGGGAAGCTCTCGTTCTACCATTGAACTACGCCCGCAAGGAGGTGCGTGGGTCATTATAGACCTTACGCACCCGCTGACAAGCCCAAACCGGGCTAACTGCCGATAAAATAACCTTTTAGCACTTAGGCTTACTGCCCTGTGGCGGCAAATAGCGCAGCGGGTCGATCGCCGTCGCCCGGTAGCGGATCTGGAAGTGCAGGCGCACGGAATCCGCGTCCGAGCTGCCCATGGTGGCGATCTGCTGGCCAATCTTCACGCTCTGGCCGTTGTTCACCATCAGCTTGTCGTTGTGCGCATAGGCGCTGATATAGTCCTCATTATGTTTAATCATAATCAGGTTGCCGTAGCCGCGCAGCTGGTTGCCCACGTACACCACTTTGCCCGCCCCTGCCGCATACACCGGCTGGCCGCGCTTACCGGCGATATCGATACCTTTATTGCCGCCATCGCTGGTGGAGTATGGCAGCACGACTTTACCGCTGGTTGGCCAGCGCCAGCAGCGTTGCCCGACCGGCGGCCAGGAGGACTGCGGCACCGCCGAAGAGGGCGTCACGGCGGCGGTACGTTTCGCTGACGATTTCTTGCCGGATGCCCCCGCCTTCGCCGTGGTTCCTGAACCGCTGTTCAGCTTCAGCTTTTGCCCGACTTCGATGGTATAGGGAGGTGAAATATTATTGAGACGGGCGAGATCCCTGACGCTGGTGCCAGTGGAACGTGAAATAGCGTACAGCGTGTCGCCGCGCTTCACGGTATAGGTGGAACCGGAATCGGATGAGCTGGAACACCCCGCGACGATCAGGCTGCTCAGCAACATTATTGCGATAACAAAGCGTTTTCTCATCAGGCGTCCTGCGCTTAACACAAACATTCACCTCAAAACCAGGGGCGATTATCATACCAGCCCGTAAGGCAATCCCCAATCGCTACCCTTCATACAGAAGTATTAAACGGATAGCCATGCGTAATAATATCCATCAGCGCGGGCAGATAAGGCATAGACGGCAATTTTACCAGCGCCGGGTAGAATATTTGCGGCGAGGGAAAAACATCGACCACGTAGCAGTGGCTAAGTTTATCGGCATCCACTTCTGAAGACGGTAGTAACGTCGCAGCCTCAAGGCCGGAGTCCAGCCAGTCGAGGATAACCCCTGGCTGCGTGATATGCATGATAACCTTCGCATTGACCCCAGATTTACGAAACAGATCCATCAGCATCTCGTAAGTCCCTGAATCTTTTGCACGATGCAACAACACTAATGGCAGCGCCGCCAGCGACGTGTAGCTATAGGGATTAGACGGCGGCTCCGGCAAGCATTTTTTATTGATCACCGCGACCAGCTTAATCGGATCAAAAGAGACATAATCAAAACCTTCGCTACGGTAGGGGCGCTGGATTAAGGCTAAATCAATTGCGCCCTCGGTTAATAACGTCTCGAGGTGGCTGGAGTCGGTAACGGAAATATTTATGGAAGTGTCGGGATGACGTCGATATACCTCCATCAGCAATGCTTTAAAATAATTCTGATAGAGATGAGTTAAGCCGATTCTCAATTCAGTTCTGTTTTTGTGCGCAATATCCGTCGTTTCCCGCGCCGTATCCTCTACCTGGCGTAATATTTCACACGCTTTTCGATAGAGAAAAAAACCGGCTTCCGTAGGCTCAATGCGGTTTCCCCGGCGAACAAAAAGCGATACCTGAAGCTCCTCTTCCAGCTCCTGAATTCGCTTGCTGAGCGGCGGCTGCGCCATGTTCAGAGACTTCGCCGCCTGGCTAACCGAACCTTGTTCCACCACCCGACAAAAATAGCGTAAGCGCTTTAAATCCATCATCATTATCCGCAGTGTAATTTATCACCAGTATCACACTTAGACGGAGAAATAAAAAGCCGCAGCGTTGCTCCTCATATTAATTAATTATTATTTAACACCTTGTTAAAATAAACTTTTTTGATCTACTGACCATCCGGTAAACGGTATTTGTTTATCCGCCGCAGTAAAAATATTGTGCTGGGAGCAAAACTTCTTTTCCGAAGGAACATCCCATGGCAAATAGTGACAACAAAACACCCTCATCGGTACATGATTTACGCTCCGCGCTGGAACTACTGAAAACCCTTCCCGGCGAGTATGTTGAAACCGATACCGAAGTCGACCCGCACGCCGAACTCTCCGGCGTCTATCGTTACGTAGGCGCCGGCGGCACCTGCCAGCGTCCAACCCGCAAGAATGGCCCGGTCATGGTCTTCAATAAAATCAAAGGCTTTGAAAATATCAGCGTGGCGATTGGCCTGAATGGCTCCCGCCAGCGCGTCAGCCATTTTCTCCAGTGTGAACCGGCAAAACTGGGGCACCTGCTGAAGGATTCAGTGGAGAAGGCGATAGCCCCGGTGATGAGCCAGGGCAAAGCGGTTTGCCAGGAAGTGATTCATCTGGCGAACGATGCCGATTTCGATCTGCGCAAGCTGCTGCCGGCGCCGACGAATACCGAAGAAGACGCTGGCCCCTATATTACGATGGGCCTGTGCTACGCCTCCGATCCAGAAACCCATGAGTCCGATATCACCATTCATCGCCTGTGCGTCCAGAGCCGCGACGAACTCTCCATGTGGCTAACGCCCGGCCGCCACATCGACGCATTTCGCATGAAGGCGGAAGCCGCAGGCCAGCCGCTGCCGATTTCAATCAGCATCGGCGTCGATCCGGCGATTGAAATTGCCGCCTGCTTTGAGCCGCCGACCACCCCGCTGGGCTTCAACGAGTTAAGTATCGCCGGCGCGCTGCGCGGCAAAGCGGTGGAGATGACGCAGTGTAAAACCATCAACGAGAAAGCGATCGCCCACGCTGAGATCGTGATTGAAGGCGAACTGCTGCCCCACGCCCGCGTACGCGAAGACCAGAACACTGATACAGGGCGCGCGATGCCGGAATTCCCCGGCTATACCGGCGAAGCGAAAGAAGCTATTCCGGTGATCAAGGTGAAAGCCGTCACCCATCGCATTAACCCTATCTGGCGCACCACCGTAGGGCCAGGCGAAGAACACGTCAATATGGCCGGTATCCCGACCGAAGCCAGCATCCTGGATATGGTCGAACGCGCGATGCCGGGCAAGCTGCTGAACGTCTTTGCCCATTCGGCGGGCGGCGGCAAGCTGCTGGCGGTGCTGCAGTTCAAAAAATCCTCCCCGGCGGACGAAGGGCGTCAGCGTCAGGCTGCTCTGCTGGCGTTCTCAGCCTTCCCGGAACTGAAGCACGTCATTCTGGTTGATGAAGACGTCGATATTTTCGACAGCGACGACGTGCTTTGGGCCATGCAAACCCGCTATCAGGGCGATGTCGATACAATCACTATTCCCGGCGTTCGCTGCCATCCGCTCGATCCGTCGCAGGTACCGGAATACAGCCCGAGCATCCTGCAGCAGGGAATGTCCTGCAAAACGATATTCGACTGCACGGTGCCGTTCCATCTGAAGCACAACTTCCAGCGATCCAGATTTAAAGAAGTGGACGTGAAGCGCTTCCTGGCAGATTTCGAATAAAAGGAGAACCTCATGACGGCACGCATCATCATTGGTATCAGCGGCGCATCCGGGTTTCAGTACGGCGTTAAGGCGCTGGAGCTACTGCGCCCGCATCCCGTTGAAGTCCACCTGGTCGTCTCTAAAGGCGCGGAAAAAACCTGCGAGCTGGAGACGGATTACCGCCTGGACGAGGTGATGGCGCTGGCCGACGTGGTGCATCCCATCGCCAATCTTGGCGCAGCTATCTCCAGCGGTTCATTTAAAACGCTGGGGATGCTGGTCGCACCGTGTTCAATGCGTTCTTTGGGCGCCATCGCCCACTGCCTGACCGACAACCTGCTCACCCGCGCGGCGGACGTGGTGCTGAAAGAACGTCGTCGCCTGGTGCTGCTGGCCCGGGAAACGCCGCTGAACCTCGGCCACATCCGCAATATGGCCGCTGTAACCGAAATGGGCGGGATTATCTTTCCGCCGGTCCCGGCGCTTTACCAGCGTCCGCAAACGGCGGACGACATCGTTACCCATAGCGTCAATCGCGCGCTCGATCTGTTTGACCTGCAGGTCAACAACATCCCCCGCTGGGGTGAAGGCGAGCTACGTTTTAATTAACCGGAAATCATTCAATGTTAATCGGCCCATATGTAAACGGAGCCGCCGTGATTATCGGCGGACTCATCGGCGCTGCGGCGGGCGGCAAGCTCCCCGAGCGCGTCAAAACGGCGCTGCCGCTGACCTTCGGCCTGTGCTCCGTTGGTCTTGGTATTACGCTGGTGCTCAAAGTGAAATATATGCCCGCCGTCGTGCTGGCAATGGTGATTGGCGCCATCCTCGGCGAACTGCTGCATCTGGAAAAGGGCATCGGTAAAGCCGCAGGCTCCACGCGCGGTTTGATCAACAAAGTGCTGCCGCCGGTCAATGGCCTTGGCCATGAAGAGTTTACCGAGAAATTTGTCGCCATCCTGGTTCTGTTTTGCGCCAGCGGCACCGGTATTTTCGGCGCGATGACCGAAGGCATGAGCGGCGATCCGTCAATTCTGTATATCAAAACGATTCTCGATCTGTTTACCGCCGGGATTTTCGCGACGCTGCTGGGCTACGCGGTGATGACCATTGCTATCCCGCAGGTCATTATTCAGATTGCGCTGGCGATGCTGGCGGTGGTTATTCTGCCGTCGATCTCGCCTGATATGATGGCGGATTTCTCCTGCGCCGGCGGACTGCTGATGGTGGCGACCGGGCTGCGCATCTGTAACATTAAGCTCTTTCCAGTGGCCAACATGTTGCCAGGGCTTGTTTTGGTAATGCCTTTGTCCCATTTATGGGCTACCCTAGTGGCCTGAGTACATGACCCGGCGGGTTTGTGCCGGGTCATTTTTCATTTCAGGAGTTGTCATGGCCGGGGAACATGTCATTTTGCTGGACAAGCAAGATAAGCCTTCAGGTATGCTGGAGAAGTATGCCGCTCACACCCTCGATACCCCTTTGCATCTCGCGTTTTCCTGCTGGTTGTTCAATGAACAAGGCCAACTGCTGGTCACGCGCCGCTCGTTGGGCAAAAAAGCCTGGCCTGGCGTGTGGACGAACTCAGTCTGCGGGCATCCGCAAACCGGCGAAACCTTCGAACAGGCCGTTGAGCGCCGCTGCCGCTTTGAGCTTGGCGTTGAGATTACCCGCATCGCCCCAGTCTTTCCGGCATTTCGCTATCGGGCCGTCGCGCCGAATGGCATCGTCGAAAACGAGGTCTGTCCGGTCTATGCGGCACGAATAGCCAGCGCGTTACGGATAAATCCTGACGAAGTGATGGATGTTCAGTGGAGCAATCTTGCGGATGTTCTGAGCGGGATTCGCGCGACGCCGTGGGCGTTTAGCCCGTGGATGGTGATGCAGGCAGCGGACGACAATGCGCGTAATGCGTTGATAAACTTTAGCCGTCAGGCATAAAAAACCCCAGCAGCGCTGGGGTTTCGTTTATTCGCGTAATGCTTATTTTACCGGACGCATCGCCGGGAACAGGATCACGTCGCGGATGGTGTGGCTGTTGGTAAACAGCATCACCATACGATCGATACCGATACCGAGGCCCGCGGTCGGCGGCAGGCCGTGCTCCAGCGCGGTAACGTAGTCTTCGTCATAGAACATCGCTTCGTCATCACCGGCGGCTTTCGCGTTAACCTGATCGAGGAAGCGCTGCGCCTGGTCTTCCGCATCGTTCAGCTCGCTAAAGCCGTTACCGATTTCACGCCCGCCGATGAAGAATTCAAAACGGTCGGTGATTTCCGGGTTCTCGTCGTTACGGCGCGCCAGCGGAGAGACTTCTGCCGGATATTCGGTGATAAAGGTTGGCTGAATCAGATGCGCTTCCGCCACTTCTTCGAAGATCTCGGTCACGATGCGGCCCAGACCCCAGCTCTTCTCAACGTGAATGCCGATGCTTTCCGCAATGGCTTTTGCAGAATCGAAGTTATCCAGATCGGCCATCTCGGTTTCCGGACGGTATTTCTTGATCGCTTCGCGCATGGTCAGCTTTTCAAACGGCTTGCCGAAATCGAAGGTCTGATCGCCGTAAGGCACTTCAGTGTGGCCCAGAACGTCCTGCGCCAGGGTGCGGAACAGGGATTCGGTCAGCTCAATCAGATCTTTGTAGTCCGCATAGGCCATATAGAGTTCCATCATGGTGAACTCTGGGTTATGGCGAACGGAGATGCCTTCGTTACGGAAGTTACGGTTGATTTCGAACACGCGCTCGAAGCCGCCGACTACCAGACGCTTCAGGTACAGCTCCGGCGCGATACGCAGGTACATGTCCAGATCGAGCGCGTTGTGATGGGTGATAAACGGCCGCGCGGAAGCGCCGCCGGGGATCACCTGCATCATCGGGGTTTCAACTTCCATAAAGCCGCGGCCGACCATGAACTGACGGATGCCCGCCAGGATCTGCGAACGCACTTTAAAGGTGTTGCGCGATTCATCATTGGAGATCAGGTCCAGATAGCGCTGACGATAGCGCGCTTCCTGATCCTGCAGGCCGTGGAATTTGTCCGGCAGCGGGCGCAGGGCTTTGGTCAGCAGACGCAGTTCGGTGCAGTGGATAGAGAGCTCGCCGGTCTTGGTTTTGAACAGCTTACCGCGCGCGGCAATGATGTCGCCAAGGTCCCACTTTTTGAACTGCTCGTTGTAGACGCCTTCCGCCAGATCGTCACGGGCGACGTACAGCTGAATGCGGCCGCCAACATCCTGCAGCGTAACGAAGGAGGCTTTACCCATGATACGACGGGTCATCATGCGGCCAGCAACGGCGACTTCAACATTCAGCGCTTCCAGCTCTTCGTTTTCTTTAGCATCGAAGTCAGCGTGCAGTTGGTCTGAGGTGTGGTCACGACGGAAATCATTCGGGAACGGAATACCCTGCTCACGCAGCGCAGCCAGCTTTTCACGACGGGCTTTCAGTTCATTATTAAGGTCAATTGCCGCGTCAGCGCCCTGTGCTTGTTGTTCAGACATGTTGGTTCCTCATAACCCTGCTTTCAAACTTGCTTCGATAAATTGATCCAGGCTGCCGTCCAGCACCGCCTGAGTGTTGCGGGTTTCTACCCCGGTGCGCAGATCTTTAATGCGGGAGTCATCCAGCACGTAAGAACGGATCTGGCTGCCCCAGCCGATGTCGGATTTGGTATCTTCCATCGCCTGCTTCTCGGCATTTTTCTTCTGCATTTCCAGCTCATAAAGCTTCGCTTTCATCTGCTTCATGGCCTGGTCTTTGTTCTTGTGCTGCGAACGGTCGTTCTGGCACTGGGTCACTAAGCCGGTCGGAATGTGGGTGATACGCACCGCGGATTCCGTACGGTTAACGTGCTGGCCGCCCGCGCCGGAGGCGCGGTAAACGTCAATGCGCAGATCCGCCGGGTTGATGTCGATATCGATATCGTCATCCACTTCCGGGTAAACGAACGCGGAGCTGAAAGAGGTGTGGCGGCGGCCGCCGGAATCGAACGGGCTCTTACGCACCAGGCGATGAACGCCGGTTTCAGTACGCAGCCAGCCGTAGGCGTAGTCACCGATAATCTTGATGGTCACGGACTTAATGCCCGCCACTTCGCCTTCAGACTCTTCAATGATCTCGGTCTTGAAGCCGCGCGCTTCAGCCCAGCGCAGATACATGCGCGTCAGCATGCTGGCCCAGTCTTGCGCTTCCGTACCGCCGGAACCGGCCTGGATATCGAGGTAGCAATCGGCGCTGTCGTATTCACCGGAGAACATGCGGCGGAATTCCAGCTGTGCCAGCTTCTCTTCCAGCACATCGAGCTCAGCGACGGCTTCGTTGAAGGTCTCTTCGTCGTCGGCTTCAACGGCCAGCTCCAGCAGGCCGGATACGTCCTCCAGCCCCTGAGACATCTGATCCAGCGTATCAACGATGGCTTCCAGCGAGGAACGCTCTTTGCCCAGCGCCTGTGCGCGCTCGGGTTCGTTCCAGACGTCCGGCTGCTCCAGCTCGGCATTTACTTCTTCGAGACGCTCTTTCTTAGCATCGTAGTCAAAGATACCCCCTAAGAACGCCCGAGCGCTCCGTGAGGTCCTGAATGCGGTTTTTTACCGGATTTATTTCAAACATGGTCGGTTTCTTTTAATGGATTCGTCAAAATGCGGTGATAAGAGCGGAATTCTACCGGATTCGCGCTCTCATTAATATACTGTTGTCAATTTGGCCAGAGGTGGTCAATGATCAGCTGCAGGCTGCGGTTGCCGCGGAACTCATTGATATCCAGCTTATAGGCAAGCTGAACTTCGCGAACGCCGTTATCCGGCCAAAGGGAAGTATCAACATTGAACGCGATACCGTCCAGCAGCGGGCCGCCGCCGACCGGTTCAACCATCACCTTCAAATGACGCTCACCGACCAGCCGCTGCTGCAGCAGACGAAAACGCCCGTCAAACAGCGGCTCGGGGAACATCTGCCCCCACGGCCCGGCGTCACGCAGCATCTGCGCGACCTCCATGCTCATTTCTGCTGCCGTCAGCGGACCGTCGGAGACCACTTCGCCCTGCAGCAGCGCCGGATCGAGCCACTCGGTCACCAGCTCGCCAAAGCGCTGCTGGAACTCTTCAAAGCGCGCCTCTTCTAACGACAAACCCGCCGCCATGGCATGGCCGCCAAACTTCATAATCAGCCCCGGATAGAGCGTATCCAGACGCTCCAGCGCATCGCGCATATGCAGCCCCTGAATCGACCGACCGGAGCCTTTGAGCGTACCGTCGCCGGTGGGCGCAAAGGCGATAACCGGGCGATGGAAGCGCTCTTTGATACGCGAGGCCAGAATGCCGACGACGCCCTGATGCCACTGCGGGTGGTACATCGCCAGGCCGCCGGGCAGCGTCTCGCCGCTGCGTTCCAGCTTTTCACACAGGGTCAGCGCTTCCGCCTGCATCCCCTGTTCTATCTCTTTACGCGTCTGGTTCAGCGCGTCCAGCTCATTGGCCAGCACCCGGGCTTCGCCGGTGTTGTCGCACAGCAGCAGCGCCACGCCGACGGACATATCGTCCAGCCGCCCCGCCGCGTTCAGACGCGGGCCGAGCGCAAAGCCGAGATCGCTTGCCGCCAGCTTTTGCGGGTCGCGGTTGGCGATTTCCAGCAGCGCTTTAATGCCCGGACGGCATTTCCCCGCCCGAATGCGGCTCAGCCCCTGCCAGGTCAGGATCCGGTTGTTGGCATCCAGCGGTACGACGTCCGCCACGGTGCCAAGCGCCACCAGATCGAGTAAGTCAGCCAGATTCGGCGGCGCGATGCCGCGCTCGTCAAACCAGCCTTTATCGCGCAGAAAAGTGCGCAGCGCCAGCATCAGATAAAAAGCTACGCCCACCCCGGCCAGCGATTTCGACGGGAACTCACAGTCGCGCAGGTTCGGGTTAATAATCGCTTCCGCCGCGGGCAGCGAATCCCCCGGCAGGTGGTGATCGGTTACCAGCACCGGAATACCCAGCGCGTGGGCATGATCGACGCCAGCGTGCGAAGAAATGCCGTTGTCGACGGTCATAATCAGCTGCGCGCCGCGGGCGTGAGCCTGATCGACTACTTCCGGACTCAGGCCGTAGCCATCTTCAAAACGGTTTGGCACCAGGTACGAAACGTTGCCGTAACCCAGCGCGCGCAGAGCCAGCACGCTCAGCGCGGTGCTGGTGGCACCGTCAGCGTCAAAGTCGCCGACCACCACGATATGCAGCCCCTGCTTAAATGCGCCGTAAAGTATCTCTACCGCTTTTTCGACGCCGGTCAGCTGCGACCACGGCAGCATGCCTTTCACCCCGCGCTCCAGCTCCTGCGCGCTGCGCACGCCGCGGCTGGCGTACAGCCGCTGCAGCAGCGGCGGGAGATCGGCAGGTAAATCGACGCCGTCAACCGCCTCGCGGCGGCGTAGTTGTATCTGTTGTTTCACGCGAATCAGTTACCGCTTGTCTGTTTTTGATGCTCATCGAGGAGCGCTTTCAGGTCTTTCGGATCGCGATAGCCGGGCATAAGGGTGCCGTCGCTCAGCACCATCGCCGGCGTGCCGTTAACGCCAAGCTGCACGCCCAGCGTGTAGTGTTTAGCGATATCAACATCGCAGCTGGCCGGCTGCACGCCTTTGCCGCTCATCGCGTTATCCAGGGCTTTGTTGCGATCTTTGGCGCACCAGATAGCCTTCATGTTCTGCTCGGCTTCGCTTTGCAGCCCCTGGCGCGGGAAGGCCAGATAGCGCACGGTAATCCCCAGCGCGTTGTAGTCGCTCATCTGTTCGTGCAGTTTATGGCAGTAGCCGCAGGTAATATCGGTGAAGACGGTGATGACGTGTTTTTCCTGCGGCGCCTTATAGACGATCATCTCTTTTTCCAGCGCGTTCAGCTTACCGGCCAGCAGCGTATTGGTGACGTTTACCGGCTGCGCGCCGCTGACGTCGTACATCGGCCCCTGGATAATGTGCTTACCGTCATCGGTAACGTATATCACGCCGCTGTCCGTCAATGCGGTGCTGATGCCTTTGATCGGCGAAGGTTGCACGTCCGAACTCTGCACACCCAGCTTCGCCAGCAGTTGCTTAATCGCCGCGCTATCCGCATGCGCCGCACCGGATAAGGTGGTCGCCAGCAGAGTGAACATCAGTAAACCTTTTTTCATACTCAGTCCTTTTTTTCAGCACTCACGCACGCGGGTGATGCTGTTGATGGAGTTGTCGCAGACGCTCGGTCGCCACGTGGGTGTAGATCTGCGTCGTGGAGAGATCGCTGTGTCCTAACAGCATCTGCACCACGCGTAAGTCGGCGCCATGGTTAAGTAAATGTGTAGCAAACGCATGGCGTAACACGTGCGGGGAGAGCTTTTCGCTATCAATCCCCGCCAGTACGGCATAGTGCTTAATTCGATGCCAGAAGGTCTGGCGCGTCATCTGCTGCGCGCGCTGGCTGGGGAAAAGCACATCGGACGCCACGCCGTTCAGCAGCCAGGGGCGGCCGTATTCAAGGTAATTCTCAACCCACAGCACCGCCTCTTCGCCTAACGGTACCAGACGTTCTTTATTTCCTTTACCAATCACGCGCAGCACGCCCTGGCGCAGGCTAATGTCGCTCATGGTCAGGCCCACTAGCTCGGAAACGCGCAGACCGGTGGCGTACAGCACTTCCAGCATCGCTTTATCGCGCAGCTCCAGCGGCTGTTCAACCAGCGGAGCCTGGAGCAGCCGCTCCACCTGCGCCTCACTCAGATCCTTCGGCAGCCGCTGCGGCAGCTTTGGCGAGGCCAGCAGCGCGCTGGGATCGTCCGGACGAATTTTCTCCCGGTAAAGATGCTGGAAGAAGCGTCGCACGGCGCTTAGCAGACGCGCGGTGCTGGTGGCCTTGTAGCCGCCGGTTTGCCGCTCCGCCAGCAGCGACTGGAGATCTTCGCCGCTGACGCTGGCAAGCGACAGGCCACGATGATGCAGCCATTCCACCACCATCGTCAGGTCCCGGCGGTAGGCGCTTAGCGTGTTATCCGCCAGATTACGCTCCAGCCATAAGGCATCAAGAAACTGCTCGATTCGTGCGAGATCCTGTTCCACTCCGGCCTCTTTGCTTATTAAAACGGCGCCATTATACCCTAAATAATTCGAGTTGCAGGCGGGCGCGGCCTTTCTGGTACACTAAGCGCAAAGTCACAGCAAGAATTGAGACGTTTCCGCGATGAACATAGGTCTTTTTTACGGTTCCAGCACCTGCTACACCGAAATGGCGGCGGAAAAAATCCGCGATATTATCGGCCCTGAACTGGTCACGCTGCACAACCTGAAAGATGATTCCCCTGCCCTGATGACGCAGTATGACGTGCTGATCCTCGGCATTCCGACCTGGGATTTCGGCGAGATCCAGGAAGATTGGGAAGCCGTCTGGCAGCAGCTTGATACGCTGGATCTGCAGGATAAAATCGTCGCGCTGTACGGCATGGGCGACCAGCTCGGCTACGGCGAATGGTTCCTCGACGCGCTCGGTATGCTGCACGATAAGCTGGCGACCAAAGGGGTTAAGTTCATTGGCTACTGGCCTACCGAAGGCTATGAATTCACCAGCCCGAAACCGGTCATCGCCGACGGCCAGCTGTTCGTTGGCCTGGCGCTTGATGAAACGAACCAGTACGATCTGAGCGATGAGCGCATTCAGAACTGGTGCGAGCAAATCCTCGGTGAAATGGCTGAGCAGTTCTCCTGAGCCTTTGCCTACTCTTGCGTCGGTTTCTGTAACACCAGCCGACGCAGGTCGCGCCATTCTCCCGCGTCCATGCTATCCGCCGCGACCCATAAATGCTGGGTACGTTGGTTTTCCGTATTCCGCAGGCGCAGCAGCATGCCGCTGTTGATTACCCACGGCGTACCGATAATCTCCCACTCCGCCTTTTGCCAGCGCAGACGCGAATCGATCAGCAGCTTTATTTCGCCCTGACGGGCGTGGATCCGCCGCTGGCTGCGTACGCAGTCGAACACTACCAGCGACAGCAGTATCAGCCACAGCGGGGTATAGCTCAGCGGCCAGGGCATCAGCAGCACCAGCGCCGCCACCACGCCGTGCATCAGCAGTGAAAACCACTGCGCGCGCCACGAGATGCGTAAATCAGATTGCCACAGGACCACGTTCCCGATTCCGAGTCTGAATTAATTTTACCATCCGCTGCAGTTCAGCATCAGCCGGCTCGCCATGATTCATCAACCAGTTGAAGAGATCCGGATCGTCGTTTTCCAGCAGGCGGATGAATAACGCCTTATCGCCATCGCTTAGCGTATCGTACTCATGCTCGAAAAACGGCATGATGGAGATATCGAGTTCACGCATACCTCGACGGCATGCCCAATGGATACGGGCTTTATTGTTAATGTCCATGTTTTACTTCCTGCTTATAAATATCTCTTAGTTTAACCCGTTTTCGGCGCTGACTTCACTGGAATATCAAGATTCGCGAGCGCTATTCCATGAAATCCTTAAAATAATCAGGTTATTGGTTATTTCGCTCGTTTTAGCTCCCCGTTTTTTAGGGCACGAATGGCCTGTCAAAAGCGCTTGCATTGCACCATAGCTCTTTTACCATTAGTCACACACTCTGCGTTAAGCTATTCAGGATATGACTATGGCTTTTACACCTTTTCCTCCGCGTCAGCCCTCCTCTTCCGCTCGTCTGCCGTTAACGCTGATGACGCTGGACGACTGGGCGCTGGCGACGATTACCGGTCCGGATGGCGAAAAATATCTGCAGGGGCAGATCACCGCCGACGTCAGCCACCTGACCGACGAGCAGCATCTGCTTGCCGCGCACTGTGACGCCAAGGGCAAGATGTGGAGCAACCTGCGCGTTTTCCGCCGCAATGAGGGTTTTGCATGGATTGAACGCCGCAGCCTGCGTGATGCGCAGCTGACCGAACTGAAAAAGTACGCGGTGTTCTCTAAGGTGACGATCGCCGCCGATGATGAATCCGTGCTGCTGGGCGTTGCCGGTTTCCAGGCGCGCGCCGCGCTGACGCCGCTGTTGGGCGAACTGCCGAACGCCGAGAAACAGGTGGTCAGCGAAGGCGCTACCAGCGTGCTGTGGTTTGAGCATCCGGCCGAGCGCTTCCTGCTGGTGACCGATGCGGCAACCGCCACCCGCATCACCGATGCCCTGCGCGGCGAAGCGCAGCTTAACAATAGCCAGCAGTGGCTGGCGCTGAATATTGAAGCCGGTCTGCCGGTTATCGACAGCGCCAACAGCGCGCAGTTTATTCCGCAAGCCACCAACCTGCAGGCGCTGGGCGGCATCAGCTTCAAAAAAGGCTGCTATACCGGCCAGGAGATGGTGGCCCGCGCTAAATTCCGCGGCGCCAACAAGCGCGCCCTGTGGTATCTGGCGGGGACCGCCAGCCGCGTGCCGGAAGCCGGGGAAGACCTGGAGCTGAAAATGGGTGAAAACTGGCGCCGTACCGGCACCGTTTTAGCCGCCGTACAGCTGGACGACGGCCGTCTGCTGGTGCAGGTGGTGATGAATAATGATATGGAACCGGACAGCGTGTTCCGCGTGCGCGACGATGCCGGTAGCCTGAGCATCGAGCCGCTGCCGTATACGCTGGAAGAGCGTTAAAGCGATATTCCCGCCCGCCTTCTCCCCGGAGGCGGCGCTACCCAACCCGCAAACCACATAAAAACCGCGGCCTCATACTTTGAGCGAATGCGCCATCTCTGGCCCCAGACCACTTTCTTGCGTAGAAGAATAGTGTATGTTCTGAACAATCATTTATTTCTTAAGCGGTAAAGAGATGAGACGGATTGAGGTCATACTGGGGGAACTGGAGCGGCTAACGCGCGGGCTGAGTCTTGCGGAGCTGGAACACGAAACGGCTTTTACGGCCGAAGCCATCGGCTTTAACCTCGGGCTGGCGCGCAACTCGGTCAGTAAGGATCTCAATCAGTTATGGAACGACGGCCTGGCGATTAAGAGCAAAGGGCGACCGGTGTTCTTTCTGCACCGTCAGGCAATAGAAACGCTTCTGGGGCGCAGACTGAATGATACCGAATGTGAAGTGCGCACGGTTGGCGACCTTCTACCGCATCAGGAAGGTCGCTCGCCGGATGACCCCTTCAGCGGCCTGATTGGCTACGACCGCAGCCTCCGTGACGCGGTGGAAAAAGGCCGCGCCGCGGTGCTTTATCCTCACGGGCTCCATGTGTTGTTGACCGGTCCCTCCGGCGTGGGAAAAACTTTCTTTGCCGAACTGATGCACCGCTTTGCCTGCGAACACGCCGCGGGCTCTCCTCCGCCGCTGGTCTACTTCAACTGCGCGGAGTATGCGCACAACCCGGAGCTGCTCTCTTCGCATTTATTTGGTCATCGGCAGGGCGCTTTTACCGGCGCGAGTGAGAATAAAGCCGGTTTGGTGGAGCAGGCGGACGGCGGATACCTGCTGCTTGATGAGGTGCACCGCCTGCCGTATGAAGGACAGGAAAAACTCTTCTCCATTCTCGATAAAGGCCAATATCGCCCGCTCGGTTCAAGCGCTACGGCGCGTTCCATCACGGTACGCTTGATTTGCGCCACTACCGAACCGGTCAGCTCGGCGCTGCTGCGAACATTCCAGCGGCGCATCCAGGTCTGTATCGATCTTCCCGGGATCCGTCAGCGCTCGGTGGAAGAGCAGGTGGAGCTTATCGTCGGTTTTCTCCAGCGTGAGAGCCGAAAAATTGAGCGTACGGTTAGCATCGACAAAACGCTGTTGCTCTGGTTGCTGAATAAGCCGCTGGAAGGCAACATTGGCCAGCTCAAAAGCGATATCCAGTTTCTTTGCGCCCAGGCGTGGGCCGCGGGAATGACCGAGCATAACGACACGCTCCAGCTGGATAAACGGCTGGTAGAAGTGCCGTTCAACGCCACTCCGGAACAGCGTCTGCTGGTCGATACCTTGTTTGACGGTCAGGAGCGGCTAAGCGTTGATGCGCGCACGTTACCCGCATTGAAAACCTCTCTGGCGACAGGAGCGGAGATCGAAGAAAGCGATCTGTTTTACAGCTTCCTGACCCGCGAATACATCAACCTGCGCAACAGCAACGTCCCACCGGCGGAAACGCTGGCGATCCTCAAAAACAAACTCAGCTCCATCTTTGAATATGGCCTCTACAGCCGCGACAGCGTGGCCCATCCGCCGCGCTATGGCGATCGGATTGAAGAGCGGGTGACCCTGCTGATTGGCTGCGTGGAACAGGTGCTGGGCTTTACGCTGCCAGAAAACCTGATGAATCCGCTGCGTAAACACTTTCTGGCGCTGATTGGCTACGTCCAGCGCGGGCTGATCCCGCAGCTTTACTCCTCCAGCCTGATCCTCGACCGCTGCAAAGATGAGTATGAAAACGCGACTCTGCTGTGCCGGAAAATCAACGAACTGCTGCATATTCAGTGCCCGGCGACGGAGGTCGTCTGGCTATGTTTGTTCCTGAAAGAGTGCCGCCATTATCGCCAGCGTATCGACGCCAGCCCCGACTGCGGCGTCATTTTAATCGCCCACGGCGCGACGACGGCGACCAGCCAGGCCCAGTACGTCAATCGAGTGCTGGAGCGCGAGCTGTTCAACGCCATCGATATGCCATTTGAGCAGTCGGTGCATGACACGCTGGAAACGCTAACCCAGCTGATCCAAACCCAACGCTACCGGCGGCTGATTCTGATGGTGGATATCGGTTCGCTGGTGCATTTTGGCAGTACCATCAGCAAACTATTCCAGATTGACGTCCTGTTAATGCCCAATATTACGCTGACCAGCCTGCTGGAGCTGGGTCTGGATTTAAGCTATGAAACCAGCGAGCTACCGCAGCTTGCGGAATTACTGCAGAGTAAAAATATCCCCTGTCAGCTCTGTAATCCGCAGCAGGAGAACGGCGGTAAGGTGCTGGTGATCTCCTGCATTACCGGCATGGGAACCGCAGAGAAAATCAAAAAAGTGCTGGAGGAAAGTTTTGGCGAGCTGATGTCGCAGGATACGCGAATGGTGATCCTCGATTACAACGAGGTTCGCAGCCTTGAGCGCGTTCAGCAGTCGCTGCTGGCCGGTGAGCGACTGGCCGGGATTGTCGGCACCTTCCAGCCGGGGCTGCCGGACATTCCGTTTATCTCGCTCGAAGAGCTGTTCTCCGAGCAGGGGCCGGAGCTGGTGCTCAGCCTGCTCACGCCGGACCTTTCAAGCGGTGAGCGCCGTCTGGAGATGGAGCGCAGCGCGATGCGATTTATCAGCGCGCTGACCATGGAAAGTATCATCAACCATATTTCGGTACTCAACCCCCAGCGTATTCTTAAAGAGATGGAGGGCGTGTTTAACCATTTAACCACCTCGCTTTCGCTGAAACCCAGCCGCCAGGTGACACTACGCTTCCTGATCCACTGCTGTTGCATGGTCGAGCGTATCGTGATTAACCGAAAACCGTTACAGATGTCGCTAGAGAACAAGCCCGCTCTGGATGTCCGGGCGTTTAGTGTCATTAAATCCGCCTTTCAGCCGATCGAAGAGGCTTATGCCATTCGTTTATCCGACGCGGAATATTTTTATATCTACGAACTGCTGTATCGCTGATCCCTTAACTGACGTGGCGTAACGCCGCGCCAGCCCCCTTCTCTCTCCCGCGTGACACAAATTCTGGCACAGCCTTTGCTCTTACTACGTATGTCAACGTAATAGCGCCAGGAGGCCATTTTGATTCCCACTGAACCCTTGTCCCAGATCCTGCTGCTGACCCACGGCGGCTGGGGACAACAGCTCTGCAACAGCCTGTGCATGGTGACGGGCGAAATTAAAGGCGTAACGGAAATAGCCCTGATGCCGGTAGATACCTTGGGCGAGTTTTATCAGCGCGTAGAAGCCGTCGTGAAAACCCTGCCCGAAGGCTCACTTATTCTGACCGATTTTATCGGCGGGACCACCTCTAACGTGGCCGCGCGGCTAAGCGCCGATTATCCCGTGGCGGTGATTTCCGGACTGAATGCCTCGCTTCTTCTGGAGGCGCTGGACAAGCGTGAACAGGGGCCGCTATCCGCCTGCGTAGCCGAATTAGTTGAAGCCGCGCGCAGCAGCTGTCTGGACGTTGTCGCCCACGTTCGTCAGTTACAACAATCGCAATAAGGAAAAAATATCATGGCTAACATCGTGTTATGTCGTATCGACAGCCGCCTGATTCATGGGCAGGTGGTGACAAAGTGGGTCGGACAATCCCAGGCCAACCGGATCGCGGTAGTCAGCGATGAGCTGGACGCCGATCCATTTATGAAAAATATCTATCTGATGGCGGCACCGCCAAACATCAAAGTGGATTGCTACAGCAATCAGAGCTTTGCCGCATCGTGGAAAGAGAACCAGCTTGGCGACGGCAGCGTGCTGGTGCTGTTCCCCTCCCTCGCGGCGATTCAGGAGGCCGTACGGCTCGGGTTTGATGTTTCCGCCATTCAGGTTGGCGGCTTAGGCGGCGGGCCGAACCGCAAGGTCGTTTTCCAGAACATCACGTTGGATGAAAAAGACGTTGCTATTCTTCACGACCTGAAAAGTCGAGGGATTAAGGCGGTCTTCCAGACTATCCCGGAAGATAAGCCGCAGTCGCTGGACGATATCCTGAAAAAATTCTAATCCTCTGATAACAGGGTAAATAATTATGGATACTTTAGTCTTTGCAAGCCTGATGGGATTGTATTACTGGTTTGCCCGCTTACGCCTTGGCTACACCTTCTCCGCCATGCTGCTACAACCCGTGGTGATCGCCGTTTTTGTCGGCCTGCTGTTGGGCAACATGGAAACAGCGATGATTATTGGCGCTGGCATGCAGCTGGTTTACCTCGGCGTGACCTCAACGCCCGGCGGTAACGTGCCGTCAGATCCGGCGCTGGCCGCCTGTATCTCGATTCCTATTGCCGTAAAAGCCGGAATGGATCCGAATCTGGCCATCGCGCTGGCCATCCCGTTTGGCGTGATCGGCGTATTTCTTGACCAGCTTAGACGCACGCTGAACGCCGCGTGGGTTCATATGGCGGATAAACACGCGGAAACGGCCAACATGGGCGGCATTATGCGCTGCGCGTTCCTCTACCCGGCGTTGCTCGGCCTGGTGCTGCGTTTCCCGGTGGTGTTTGCTGCCAACTATTTTGGCCAGGACGTGGTGGAAAGTTTCCTCAAGCTGATGCCGCACTGGTTGACTCACTCCTTTGAAATTATGGGCGGAATTCTGCCGGCGCTGGGCTTTGCTATCACCATTATGGTGATCGGTAAGAAGAGCCTGCTGCCGTGGTTTATCGGCGGATTCTTTGCGGTGCTGTACCTGAAGGTGGACATCATGGCGATGGCGATCTTTGGTACCTGCGTGGCCTTCCTGATTAAAGGCCTGGCGAAAAATGAAGGAGCAGCATGATGAGCAGCGACGTAATGCAGCATGAACTGGTGGAGCGCGCACGTGAGAACGGCACGCTGACCAAAGCGGACATCACCAAGGCCTGGTTTATCTACTGGCTGGGCGCGGAAGTTTCCAGCTCCTATGAACGTTTACAAAGCCTGATTTTCTGCGCCTCCATGACGCCGATCATCAAAAAACTCTACCCGCAAAAAGAAGAACAGGTGGAGGCGCTAAAGCGCCATTTGAACTTCTTCAACTCTGAGCAGACCTTTGGCGCGGTGATACAGGGGATCTCCATTGCGATGGAGGAGCAGAAAACGCGTGGTGAACCCATCAGCGACGCTTCTATCACCGGTATTAAGACCGGGTTGATGGGGCCGCTGGCCGGGATGGGGGACTCGATCATCTGGGCGGCCGTCATGCCGTTGTTGATTGCGATTTTCATTCCGTTCGCCGCCAGCGGCAGCGCAATGGGCGGTATTGTGCCCTTAATTCTCTATCCGGCCATTACGCTGGCGATCAGCTACGGCATGGTGCACAAAGGCTATACCCTAGGACGCGACTCAATAATCGGCCTGCTCCAGGGAGGGCGAATTAAGGAGCTTATCTACGGCGCGAACGTGCTGGGCCTGATAATGATGGGCGCGCTCTCCGCAAGCTACGTCAAAATAACCACCCCTTTAAAGCTCAGCGCGCTGAAGGGCTCAGAGGTGGTGGTCCAGCAGATCCTTGACTCTATCGCGCCCGGCCTGTTACCGCTGGCGGCGGTGTTCGCCATCTATTTCTATCTGGTGAAGAAAGGGCCGCGCTACACCACCATTCTGCTATCAATTGTCGCGCTCAGCGTGGTCTGTTCGCTGTTGGGAGTACTGTAAGCCATGACGCAGAATATCTATCAACAGCTGGGGCTAAAACAGGTGATTAACGCCTGCGGCAAAATGACGATTCTGGGCGTCTCCAGCGTTGCGCCGCAGGTGATGCAGGCAACGGCGCGGGCGGCGTCGGCCTTTGTGGAAATCGACAGGCTGGTAGACCGGACCGGCGAGCGGGTCTCCCGCTTTACCGGCGCCGAGGACAGCTATATCACCTCCTGCGCCTCGGCGGGAATCGCCATCGCCGTGGCCGCCGCGATCACCCGTGGCGACCAGGCGCGAGTGATGCAGATGCCGGACAGCGCCGGTATGGCCAACGAAGTTGTCATGCTACGCGGGCATAACGTCGATTACGGCGCGCCCATCACTAGCGCGATTCGCTTAGGCGGTGGGCGCGTCGTGGAGGTCGGATCAAGCAATCTGGCGGCGCGCTGGCAGCTGGAGAGCGCGATCTCTACCAGCACCGCCGCCCTGCTGTATGTGAAATCACACCACTGCGTGCAAAAAGGGATGCTGGGCATTGAGGACTTCGCCCAGGCCGCGCAGCGCCACAACCTGCCGCTGATTGTCGACGCCGCCGCCGAGGAGGATTTGCTCGTCTGGGTCGCGAGCGGAGCGGACATGGTTATCTATAGCGGGGCAAAAGCGTTTAACGCGCCAACGTCGGGATTTATCACCGGGAAAAAACGCTGGATTGACGCATGTAAGGCACAGCATCACGGTATTGCGCGGGCGATGAAAATCGGCAAGGAGAATATGGTCGGTCTGGTTTATGCGCTGGAACACTATCATCAGGGGCAGAAGGTAGTCACTGCCGAAGAGCTCCAGCCTGTCGCGAAAGCGATTTCAGAGATCAACGGCTTAACCGCCGATATTGAGCAAGATGAAGCCGGACGCGCTATCTGGCGTATCCGCATTCAGGTGAATGCCCGTGAGCTGGGCCTGGATGCCCGCGAAGTCGAAGCACAGCTGCGCAACGGCGATATCGCCATTTACGCCCGGCGCTATAACCTTCATCAGGGAATCTTTAGCCTGGACCCGCGAACGGTGGCTGAAGGGGAAATGGCCCTGATCGTGGCGCGCTTAAAGGAGATTGCAAACCATGCAGCAAATTAATTTTTATCGCCAACGAGCGGCAATTAACGTACTGGCGAAAGATATCGCCAACGCCCGGGAAATTTATGATGCCGCCGAAGGCCATGCGGCGATCGGCGTCCTTTCGGCACAGTTTGCCTCGGTGGATGAAGGTGTTGAGGAAGTAAAACGCTGGATGGCGGAGATACCCTCTATCTCCGTCGGCCTGGGGGCCGGCGATCCTGCGCAGTATTACAAAGCGGCGATGATCGCGTCCGCACTTCACCCGGCGCACGTTAATCAGACCTTTACCGGCAGCGGATTTGCCGCAGGCGCGCTGGCGGCAACGGGCGGGAAGCAGACCTATATTAATGCGCTGGTCAGCCCGACGGGAACGCCTGGCGAGGTTCTTATCTCAACCGGCGTCTGCAGCAGTCAGGGCACACCGGCGCGCGTCTCCTGCGATGCGGCGATACGCATGATGCAGGACATGGGGGCCCATGCGGCGAAGTTTTTCCCCATGGGCGGCGAGAAGTCATTACCGGAACTGTATATGCTGGCGACTATGGCAGCCCGTAACGGGATGACGCTGATAGAACCAACCGGCGGAATTGATCTCGATAACTTTGGCATTATTTTGCAAAGCTGTCTGGAAGCAGGCGTACCTCGCGTGATGCCTCATGTTTACAGCTCGATAATCGACCCGCAAACCGGCAATACCCGCCCAGAAGATATCCGCAGTTTAATGGATATCGTGAAAGCCGTGGTCTGAATAAAAAACACCAGGCCGTAGCCCAGACAAGCAAGCCATCACCAACGGAGAATGTCCCGGAGGCGGCGCGGCTCGCCTGTGCGGGCTACCAGCCCTCAGACGACCGTGAACCTGTAGCCCGGCTAAGCGTAGCGCGAGCCGGGAGATTTCGCGAAATTTAAACCTGCCCGACGTACAAATAAATGGCCAGGAAGTGGCACACGCTGCCGCCCAGGACAAAACCGTGCCAGATAGCGTGGTTGTATGGAATACGTTTGCAGACGTAGAAAATAACCCCCAGCGAATAAATAATCCCGCCAACGGCTAACAGCGTTACGCCGCCCACCGCCAGCTTAATCGCCAGTTGATAAACCACAATCAGCGACAACCAACCCATCGTCAGGTAGGTCACTAAAGAGAGGATCTTAAAACGATGCGCAATCGTCAGCTTAAACAGGATCCCCAGCAGCGCCAGGCTCCAGATGACGATCATCAACCCGCGCGACAGCGGCGAATTTAGCCCTACCAGCAGAAACGGCGTATAGGTCCCGGCAATCAGCAGGTAGATCGCGCAGTGGTCGAATTTTTTCAGCCACAGCTTTGCCCGCTGATGCGGAATGGCGTGATAGAGCGTAGAGGCGAGGAACAGCAGAATCATGCTCCCGCCGTACAGGCTGTAGCTGGTGATGGCCGTTGCGCCGGCGTTACTATCCACCGCCTGTACTAGCAACAGCACCAGACCGACAATACCGAACACCAGCCCAATCCCGTGGCTGATGCTGTTGGCAATTTCCTCTGCCAGAGAATATCCCTGCGTGATTAACGATTTGCGAACCATATTTGACTCCGAAAACAAGTACGCTTTCAATAGCACACTTAGGTTAACTGAGAATGATTCCAGTGAACACCTGTTAGCTAAAATAAAAGGATGAATATTTATGAATATAATAAAATCAATAAGTTAAATTAAAATTTCAACTTACAGTCGTTCATTATTTTATTAAAGCCTTTCGAATTCAATAACATAAAACAGCTTTTCTTCAGGGTAGATTTCCGCTATCACTTCGCGCAGCTGCGGCAGGGTCATATTCTCCTGCTGCGCGTGCCGTTCGTTCAGCGTATCCAGCGTCACCGTCGAGGTTGCGACTACGCGAATGGTGCAAAAATAGCCGTCATCTTCATAGCGACCAACGCGCAGTACATCGCCGGCTTTAAAGTGCGATTCCGCAGCATCGCGGATGGTAATGGTTTTGCGTCCGGCGAGGATGTCGTCCTGAAAACGCTGAAAAAAGGTTATGTTATTTGGCTGCATGATATCATTCCGTCCTGGTCATTATGAATTGTGAGTTTGCCACTGTGAGTATCTTCTCCCACGCCGCTATCGCCAGTCTCAATAATCTTGAGATGATGGTCTATCACTATGTCATTAAAAATCGCGACAAAGTGATGTACATGACCATCCGCGAGCTGGCGGAAGCGGCCGGAGTCTCCACGACCACCGTCCTGCGCTTCTGCCGCAAGCTGCAGTGCGAAGGCTACTCGGAGTTTCGCGTACGCTTTAAATTATATCTGGAGCAGAATGAGCCTCAACAGGCAAATATCGGCGCCAGCGAAATAATGAGCTTTTTTAAAAGCGTTAATAACGATGAATTTGACCAACTGCTCGAGCAGGCGGTCGATATTATTCTGTCGTCAGAACGTATTATTTTCGTCGGCGCCGGCACCTCCGGCGCGCTGGCAAAATATGGTGCACGCTTCTTTTCTAACGTCGGGAAATTCAGCAACCATATCGACGATCCTTATTTCCCGGTGACCAATGATATGGCGCGTAATGCGCTGGCGATTGTACTGTCGGTCTCCGGTGAAACGGAAGAGATCCTGCGCTTTGCCAGCCAGTTCAGCCTGCATCGCTGTAAAGTGATGTCCATCACCAGCCACGAGCACTCGCGGCTGGCAAAGCTCGCCGACTTCAATCTCTCCTGGCACGTTCCGCAAACGCGTATCGGCGGCGTCTACGACATTACCACTCAGATCCCGGTCATTTATATTCTGGAAACGCTGGGGCGTAAATTAGCGCGCAAACTCCGCTGAAAATAACAGGATGTTTTTTCGATGTAACAAATTCCATCCAGGACAAATTGTTATATCGTGACATTTATATCGCCTTTGTTAGACTCGAAACCAACAAGTAATTATGACGAGATGAGCAAAGATGAAGAAAATTCCTTTACCAAAAGACTTTTTATGGGGCGGCGCCGTCGCCGCGCACCAGGTTGAAGGCGGCTGGAATAAAGACGGTAAAGGTCCGAGCATCTGCGACGTGCTTACCGGCGGCGCGCACGGCGTGCCGCGCGAGATAACCCAGCAGGTAGAGCCGGGCAAGTACTATCCAAACCACGAAGCCATCGACTTTCATGGCCGCTACAAAGAAGACATCAAGCTGTTCGCCGAGATGGGCTTCAAGTGCTTCCGCACCTCCATCGCCTGGACGCGCATTTTCCCGCTGGGCGACGAAAGCCAGCCGAATGAAGAGGGGCTGAAATTCTACGATGATATGTTCGATGAACTGCTGAAGTACAACATCGAGCCGGTAATCACCCTCTCCCACTTTGAGATGCCGCTGCATCTGGTTCAGCAGTACGGCGGTTGGACCAACCGCAAAGTGGTCGATTTCTTTGTGCGCTTCGCCGAAGTGGTCTTCGAGCGCTATAAGCACAAAGTGAAATACTGGATGACCTTTAACGAGATCAATAACCAGCGTAACTGGCGCGCGCCGCTGTTTGGCTACTGCTGCTCCGGCGTGGTCTATACCGAGCATGAAAACCCGGAAGAGACCATGTACCAGGTGCTGCATCATCAGTTTGTCGCCAGCGCGCTGGCGGTGAAGGCGGCACGTCAAATCAATCCGCAGATGCAGGTTGGCTGCATGCTGGCAATGGTCCCTCTCTATCCGTACTCCTGTAAGCCGGAAGACGTGATGTTTGCCCAGGAATCGATGCGTGAACGCTACGTCTTTACCGACGTCCAGCTGCGCGGCTACTACCCGAGCTACGTCCTGAACGAGTGGGAGCGCCGCGGCTTCAGTATCAAAATGGAGGATGGCGATGCGCAAATCCTGCGCGAAGGCACCTGCGCGTATCTCGGCTTCAGCTACTACATGACCAACGCGGTGAAAGCGGAAGGCGGCAGCGGCGACGCAATTTCCGGCTTCGAGGGCAGCGTGCCCAACCCGCACGTTAAAGCGTCCGATTGGGGTTGGCAGATTGACCCGGTGGGCCTGCGCTATGCGCTGTGCGAACTGTATGAGCGCTATCAGAAACCGCTGTTTATCGTCGAAAATGGCTTCGGCGCGTACGATAAAGTCGAAGAAGACGGCAGCATCAACGACGATTACCGCATCGACTATCTGCGCGCTCACGTCGAAGAGATGATCAAAGCGGTGACTTACGACGGCGTTGAGCTAATGGGCTATACCCCGTGGGGCTGCATCGACTGCGTCTCCTTCACCACCGGTCAATACAGCAAGCGCTACGGCTTTATCTACGTCAACAAACATGACGATGGTACCGGCGATATGTCCCGCTCGCGCAAGAAGAGCTTTAACTGGTACAAAGACGTTATCGCCAGCAACGGCGAGAAACTGTAAGCATCTTGCCCCTTTCCAGTCGGAAGGGGGTAAAACTTCCCACAAAACAGACACTTCTTTACAGCGTTAGCGTTGCTAACGCGCGCTCAGCCGATAAGATAAACCCCATCAATCGTTGAGCCGCTGACCCTTACTCCGCAAATCAACGCCGCACGCTGCCGGCTTTTCCGGCGCATCACCATGTAGAAAAATGATGCTAAACGTCTTTAGACAGATCCTGACATGGCTGCTGATCGTTGCCGCCGTCAGCCTGGCTGTGGATTATCTGCGCAAACCGGCGCTGCCGCAGAATTTCTCCAGCACGCCGCTGCAAACGCTTGATGGCCGAACGGTCGATCTGGCGGCCATGAGCCACGAACGCCCCTTGCTGCTGTACGTCTGGGCGACCTGGTGCAGCGTATGCCGCTATACCACCCCGTCGGTGGCTGCTTTAGCCGACGATGGCGGTAATGTTATGACGGTAGCGTTACGTTCGGGCGATAACGCCACCCTGACGCGCTGGCTGGCGCATAAAAAAACGGCGCTGCCGACGATTAATGACGCCAGCGGTCAGCTATCCCAACGGTGGGAGGTACAGGTCACGCCGACCCTTATCGTTATCTCGCGCGGCGAGGTGAAGTCAGTCACCACCGGCTGGACCAGCAACTGGGGAATGCGCCTGCGGCTGTGGATGGCGTCGTAGGGAATTTCCCTGCTTGCTGAGCTACGGGTCGATGCGGTCTGAAGGTCTGGTAACCCGGAAATCCACAGTGTAATGGATCACAAAACTCCCGGTGGCGCTGCGCTGACCTGGCTACAAGTTCACAGTTGTCTGCGGGCTGGTAGCCCGGACAGGTGCGCAGCGCCGCCTCCGGGAAAGATTTACGGATTACTTCCCGCCCGCCAGCTCGAGGAAGCTGCCGGTAACGTAGGAAGCCTTATCGCTTAGCAGCCAGACGATGGCCTGAGCCACCTCCTCCGGCTGCCCGCCGCGCCGCATCGGCAGCATCGACTTGACGCGATCCACGCGCCCGGGCTCACCGCCGCTGGCGTGCATATCGGTATAGATTAAGCCGGGGCGCACGCCGTTGACCCGAATCCCCTGCGCCGCCACTTCCAGCGACAGGCCGGTGGTCAGGGTATCAACCGCGCCTTTCGACGCGGCGTAATCCACATACTCCCCCGGCGCCCCGAGGCGCGATGCCGCGGAGGACACATTCACAATCACCCCACCCTTACCGCCGTGCTTGTGCGACATCCGCTTTACCGCCTCCCGGCAGCAGAGGAAGTAACCGGTCACATTGGTGGCCAGCACCCGGTTAATCCGGTCGGCGCTAAGGCTTTCAATCGTCCCCTGAGTAAATAAAATCCCGGCGTTATTGACCAGCGCGGAGAGCGGTTCGCCGAGACGGTCGATCGAGGCAAACATCGCCATCACCTGCGCTTCATCGCTGACGTCCGCCCGTAACGCAACGGCTTTGCCGCCGCTGGCGATAATCTCGTTCACCACGCCGGTCGCCGCGGCGCTATTCTGGTGGTAATTCACCGCCACGGTATAGCCTTCCTGCGCCAGCAGCAGCGCCGTCGCTTTACCTATTCCCCGGCTGCCGCCCGTCACCAATGCTATCGTCATACCATTCTCCCAAAATATAAAGGCGCCGCAGCGCCTTTAAAAGATAGTCTAATCAGCAGATTACTGGTATTCGCTCATCGGTACGCAGGAGCAGAACAGGTTACGGTCGCCGTAAACATCGTCCAGACGCTTAACGGTCGGCCAGTATTTGTTGTTCAGCCCTGCCGGGAAGACCGCCAGTTCGCGGGCGTACGGATGGTTCCACGCGCTCACCAGTTCACCCTGGGTATGCGGCGCGTTCACCAGCGGGTTATCCTCCAGCGGCCACTCGCCGGCTTTCACGCGGTCGATCTCGCCGCGAATCGCCAGCATCGCATCGATAAAGCGGTCCAGCTCCACTTTGCTTTCCGATTCGGTCGGTTCAACCATCAGCGTACCGGCGACCGGGAAGGACATGGTTGGAGCATGGAAACCAAAATCAATCAGTCGCTTAGCAATATCCAGCTCGCTGATGCCGGTCTCTTCTTTCAGCGGACGAATATCCAGAATGCATTCGTGCGCCACGCGACCGTCGCGGCCGGTATACAGCACCGGAAACGCGTCTTTCAAACGGGTAGCGATGTAGTTGGCGTTCAGAATCGCCATCTGGCTCGCCTGTTTCAGCCCTTCTGCGCCCATCATTCGGATATACATCCAGCTGATTGGCAGGATGGAGGCGCTGCCGAACGGCGCGGCGGAAACCGCGCCCTGGCGGGTCAGCATGCCTTCAATTTGCACCACGCTGTGGCCCGGCACAAACGGCGCCAGGTGCGATTTCACGCCAATCGGCCCCATACCCGGGCCGCCGCCGCCGTGCGGAATACAGAAGGTCTTATGCAGGTTAAGGTGCGAGACGTCCGCGCCGATAAAGCCCGGAGAGGTAATGCCGACCTGGGCGTTCATGTTCGCGCCATCGAGGTAAACCTGGCCGCCAAACTGATGCACCACTTCGCACACTTCGCGAATGGTCTCTTCGTAAACGCCGTGGGTGGACGGATAGGTCACCATGATGCAGGAGAGGTTCGCCGCATGCTGCTCGGCTTTCGCCCGCAGGTCAGCAAGATCGATATTGCCGTTTTTATCGCAGGCCACCACCACCACCTGCATTCCCGCCATCTGCGCGGAAGCCGGGTTGGTGCCGTGAGCGGAGCTTGGGATCAGGCAGATATCGCGATGCCCCTCGTTGCGGCTTTCGTGGTAATGACGAATCGCCAGCAGGCCCGCGTATTCGCCCTGCGCGCCGGAGTTTGGCTGCATGCAGACCGCATCGTAGCCGGTCAGCTTAACCAGCCAGTCGGAGAGCTGAGCGATCATCTGATGATAGCCTTCAGCCTGATCGACCGGACAGAACGGATGCAGTTCGGCGAATTCCGGCCAGGTGATCGGGATCATCTCGGCGGCGGCATTCAGCTTCATGGTGCAGGAGCCCAGCGGGATCATCGCCTGGTTCAACGCCAGATCCTTACGCTCCAGCGCGTGCATATAGCGCATCATCTCGGTTTCGCTGTGGTAGCGGTTAAACACCGGATGAGTAAGGATCGCATCGTCGCGCAGCATGCTGGCAGGGATCGAGCGGCTATCGAGGGCCACGTCTTTATCCAGGGTGTCGATATCCAGGCCATGATCGTCGCCAAGGATGGCGCGGAACAGGTTCAGGACGTCTTCACGCGTGGTGGCTTCGTCAAGGGTGATCCCGACGGCATGATGAATATCGCTGCGCAGGTTAATGCGCAGCGCTTCCGCCCGCGCCAGCACAGCGGCTTTATCGGCAACCTCAACGCACAGGGTATCGAAGTAGTGCGCATGGCGGAGCTTAAGGCCTTTTTTCTGCAGACCATCGGCCAGAATATCGGTCAGACGGTGAATACGGCTGGCGATACGCTTCAGGCCAGCCGGACCGTGGAATACCGCGTACAGGCTGGCAATGTTGGCCAGCAGCACCTGAGAAGTACAGATATTGGAGTTCGCTTTCTCGCGGCGAATATGCTGCTCGCGCGTCTGCATCGCCATGCGCAGCGCGGTATTGCCCGCCGCATCTTTCGATACGCCGATAATACGGCCCGGCATGGAGCGTTTGAATTCATCTTTGGCGGCAAAGAAAGCCGCGTGCGGGCCGCCGTAGCCCATCGGTACGCCAAAGCGCTGGGCGGAGCCAAAAACGATGTCCGCGCCCTGCTTACCCGGTGCGGTCAGCAGAACCAGCGCCATAAAATCGGCGGCGACGCTGACAATCACTTTGCGCGCTTTCAGGTCAGCAATCAGTTTGCTGTAATCATGAACCTCGCCGGTGGTGCCCACCTGCTGCAGCAGTACGCCGAAGACGTCCTGATGGTCGAGCGCTTTTTCCGCATCATCGACAATCACATCGAAACCGAAGGTCTCCGCGCGGGTGCGCACTACGTCCAGGGTCTGCGGGTGAACGTCGGCGGCGACGAAGAAACGGTTGGCGTTTTTCAGTTTGCTTACGCGTTTGGCCATCGCCATCGCTTCCGCGGCGGCGGTAGCTTCGTCCAGCAGCGAGGCTGAGGCGATATCGAGACCGGTCAGGTCGAGGGTCACCTGCTGGAAGTTCAGCAGCGATTCCAGACGGCCCTGAGAAACCTCCGGCTGATAAGGCGTATAGGCGGTATACCAGCCCGGATTTTCCAGCATGTTGCGCTGAATCACCGGCGGCAGCTGCACGGCGGTGTAGCCCATGCCAATGTACGACTTGAAGCGCTTGTTACGACCGGCGATCGCTTTCAGTTCCGCCAGCGCGGCGAATTCCGTGGTTGCCTCGCCCACCTGCGGCGGCGTCGCCAGCTGGATATCCTGCGGCACAATCTGGCCAATCAGGGCGTTAAGCGAATCGGCGCCAACGGTTTTCAGCATCTCCTGCTGCTGCAGGGCGTCCGGGCCGATGTGACGTTCAATAAAGGCGTCACGGTTTTCAAGCTGGCCTAAAGTCTGGGTCATGAGCGATGGTTCCTGAACGTGCGGTGAATCGTGATTGTCTGACTGGTTTGCCCGGCGAGCGCTGATGCTTGCCGGGCCAGAATACGCAAAATCATTGGCGTTGCAGGAAGCTAACGCCCCTGCAGCGTGAAGGATGAAGCGTATTTATTCGTCTTCTAACAGAGCTTCATATGCGGTCGCATCCAGCAGCGCGTCAACCTGAGCTTCGTCGCTGGCTTTGATTTTAAAGATCCAGCCGCCGGCGTACGGCTCGCTGTTGACCAGCTCAGGGGAGTCGTTCAGCTCGTCATTGACGGCAACGATTTCGCCGCTGATCGGCGCGTAGATATCGGAAGCCGCTTTGACGGATTCGGCAACCGCGCAGTCTGCGCCCGCTTCAACGGCGGCGCCCACTTCCGGCAGGTCGACGAAAACCATATCGCCAAGCAGCTCTTGCGCGTGCTCGGTGATACCAACGGTATAAGTGCCGTCCGCTTCTTTACGCAGCCATTCGTGTTCTTTGCTGTATTTCAGTTCTGCTGGTACGTTGCTCATCAATTCATCTCCAAAAGGGAAATCACACCACGGCTTTGCCGTTGCGTACAAAAACAGGTTTAGTCACTTTGACCGGCATTTCGCGGTTGCGAATCTGCACTACGGCGGTTTCACCGATGCCTTCCGGTACGCGCGCTAACGCAATACTGTAGCCCAGCGTCGGGGAGAAGGTGCCGCTGGTGATAATGCCTTCTTTCTGATTGCCGTCGGCATCGCTAAAGCGCACCGGCAGGCCGCCACGCAGAACGCCTTTCTCGGTCATGACCAGGCCCACCAGCTGCTCGGTGCCCTTTTCGCGCTGCATTTCCAGCGCTTCACGCCCGATGAAGTCACGGTCAGTCGGTTCCCAGGCAATGGTCCAGCCCATATTAGCCGCCAGCGGAGAGACGCCTTCGTCCATCTCCTGGCCGTAAAGGTTCATGCCCGCTTCCAGGCGCAGCGTATCGCGCGCGCCGAGGCCGCATGGCTTAACGCCCGCATCGAGCAGGCCGCGCCAGAAATCTACCGCCTGCTCGTTCGGCAGCGCGATTTCATAACCCGCTTCGCCGGTATAGCCGGTGGTCGCAATAAACAGATCGCCCGCCTGCACGCCAAAGAAAGGCTTCATGCCTTCCACGGCCTGACGCTGCGCGTCGGTAAACAGCGTCGCCGCTTTCTCTTTCGCCCTGGGACCCTGGACTGCGATCAGGGAAAGATCGTCGCGCACGGTTATTTCAAGACCATAAGATTCAGACTGCTGGGCGATCCAGGCGAGATCTTTTTCACGGGTGGCGGAGTTAACAACGAGGCGGAAATAGTCTTCAGAAAGGAAATAAACAATCAGGTCATCAATGACGCCGCCGGAGGCGGTCAGCATGCCGCTATAGAGCGCTTTGCCTGGCACGGTGAGCTTCGCTACGTCGTTAGCCAGCAAATAGCGCAGAAACTCGCGGATTCGGCTGCCGTGGAAATCGACGATGGTCATGTGCGACACATCGAACATTCCGGCATCGCCGCGTACCGCATGATGCTCATCAATCTGGGATCCGTAATGCAGCGGCATCATCCAGCCATGGAAATCCACCATGCGCGCGCCGCATAGCGTGTGTTGTTCAAACAACGGAGTCTGTTGAGCCATCTTTTCCTCATCGAATAAAACGGAACCAGCCACTATTTTTGGCGTTTTTGCGCCGCGAAAAACGCCGCCGGCATCGCTAACGGACACCGACGCAAACGTTCTCTTTGGCCTGAACTTACCACCGATATCCGCACTAAACCATAAGCCCGGTCAGGACATCACATTAGCTTATGACTAAAATCAGCCGAAGAGCCTACAGAGTTTTTAGCTACAATAAAGCGAGTTAAGCCGCATAAAATTAAACAAATAAGGTAAAAAAGCAGCGCATGATGATATTTTCTGCGAAATGACGAGCCTAATTTCTATAACAAAAAAAAGGTAACATTAATAAAACTAATGCGAAAAACGAGGTGAAATTAGATTATTTCAAATGAGAGGAGAAAACCCGGCGCGAGGCCGGGTGAGAGAAGTGTGATGGACTTAACGTAACCAGGCAGGCAGGTCGTGGAGCCCCATCGCCTGACGAATAAGCTGCGGCTTCACGCCGGGCAATGTATCCGCCAGCTTAAGGCCGATATCGCGCAGCAGTTTTTTCGCAGGATGGCTGCCGGAGAACATGTCGCGAAAGCCCTGCATCCCCGCCAGCATCACCGCGGCGCTATGCTTGCGGCTGCGCTCATAGCGACGCAGATACAGATGCTGACCGATATCCTTGCCCTGCGCATGCAGGCGTTTGAGCTCCTCGATCAGCTCAGCAGCATCCATAAAGCCAAGATTGACGCCCTGCCCGGCCAGCGGATGAATGGTATGGGCGGCATCGCCAACCAGCGCCAGACGATGGGCGGCAAACTGCCGCGCGTAGCGGCCGGTCAGCGGGAAAACCTGACGCTCGCTCTCCACGGCGCACAAACCCAGGCGGTTATCGAAAGCAATATTCAGCGCCTGGTTGAAAGCGGCATCGTCCGCCGCTCGCATCCGCTCCGCCTCTTCAGGAGAGAGCGACCAGACGATAGAGCAAAGGTGCGGATCGCTCAGCGGCAGGAACGCGAGGATCCCTTCGCCGTGGAACGCCTGACGCGCCACCGCTTCGTGCGGCTCTTCGGTGCGAATAGTGGCAACCAGCGCATGATGGTGATAATCCCAATAGGTCAGCGGAATATCGGCTTTGTTGCGCAGCCACGAATTGGCCCCATCAGCGCCAACCACCAGCCGGGCGGTTAACATGCCGCCGTCCTGCAGGCTAAGAAAGGCCTCATTCTCTCCCCACGCGACCTGCTGCAGCTGCGCCGGAGCCAGCAGGGTGACGTCCGCGCAGCGCTGCGCTTTTTGCCACAGAGCATGATGCACCACGGCGTTTTCAATAATGTGCCCAAGGTGGCTAAAGCCCATGCTCTGGTCATCAAAGCTGATGCGGCCAAAACTGTCTTTGTCCCACACTTCCATACCGTGGTAGCAGCTGGCGCGCTGGGCGATAATATCCTGCCAGACGCCCAGTTTGTTCAGCAGCTTCTCGCTGGCGGCGTTAATCGCCGACACCCGCAGCGCCGGCGGCGCATCCTCGCTCAAAGGCTGAGGCGCGGCCTGTTCCAGCACCGCAACGCGCAGCCCGCTGCCCTGTAAACCGCAGGCAACCGCCAGCCCCACCATTCCACCGCCAACAATAGCGACATCAACACTTTGCACGTTTCACTCCTTAACGGGGAACCCAACCGAGGGTACGCTGCGCCAGCGCATCGCGCGCCGGGGTAAATAATTCCATCGCCATCAGGCCCAGGTTGCGCCCCGCCACCAGCGGCGCCCAGCGATTGGCAAACAGATGCACCAGCCCGTCGGTGACGCCGATAGTGGCGGCCTTATCTTCGGCGCGCCGGGCCTGATAGCGACTTAAAAGCGAATAGCTACCCGGATCCTCTTCGTCAGCATGCGCCTGCGCCAGCATTTCCGCCAGGCTCATCACGTCCCGCAGACCGAGGTTAAACCCCTGTCCGGCAATAGGATGCAGCGTTTGCGCCGCGTTGCCGACCAATGCCAGCCGATGCGCAACCGTGCGGGCAGCCGAGGTCAGCGACAGCGGATAGACGCTGCGCTTTCCGGCCTGAACGATCCGGCCAAGACGCCAGCCGAATGCCTGCTGAAGTTCATGACAGAAGCGTTCATCCGACCAGCTCAGAACCTCTTCGTGCCGCGACTGCGAATGACACCACACCAGCGAGCAGCGGCCCTGCGACATGGGCAGCATCGCCAGCGGGCCGTGTGGGGTAAAGCGTTCAAATGCGCGCCCGCTATGCGGCTGAGCGGTACTAACGTTAGCGATAATCGCCAGCTGTTCATAGGGTTGCTGCTGCCAGCTGATACCGCAGCGGGCTCCCAGAGTGGAGCGCGAACCGTCGGCGGCAACCAGCAGCTTACCGCGGAGCGTTTCGCCGTTATCCAGCTGCAGGCTCACGCTCTCTTCGCTGCGGCTGACATTTTCTACCCTGGCCGGGCAGTGCAGCGTCACGCCCGGCGCTTTACGCAGTTGCGCAAACAGGCGCTGGCCGACATCGTGCAGCTCAACCACCTGACCCAGCGCCGCCAGCCCATAGTCCTCAGCCTCGAGGGTGACAAACCCCGCATGGCCGCGATCGCTAACGTGCACGCGCCGAATGGCCGTGGCGCAGTCGGCTATCTCTTGCCAGATATCCACGCGCGCCAGCTGCTGGCAGGTACCGGCGGCCAGGGCGATGGCGCGCGCGTCGAAGCCCGGATGCTGCGCGGACTCCGGCGCGGATGCTTCAACCAGATGCACCGGCAGCTTACCGCCGGTTAAGCGAGATATCGCTAACGCCAGCGTCGCGCCGGTCATTCCGCCGCCAACGATCAGGACGCTCATAGCTGGCGCGCCGCCGCCATCAGCGCCTCAATATCATCAGCCTTTTTCACTACCCCGGCGGTGAGGTTCTCGTTGCCGTCCTCGGTAATGACAATGTCGTCTTCAATACGAATGCCAATGCCGCGGTACTGGGCCGGAACGTCAGCATCCGTGGCGATATACAGCCCGGGCTCAACGGTCAGCACCATTCCCGGTTCGAGAATACGCGAACGTTCAACGTCATAGCTGCCGACATCATGCACGTCGAGCCCCAGCCAGTGGCTCAGGCCATGCATAAAGAAAGGACGATGGGCGTTATTAGCAATCAGCTCATCAATTTCGCCTTTCAGGATCCCCAGGCGCACGAGGCCGGTAATCATAATCCGCACGACATGCTGGTTAACCTCGTTGATCGAGGTTCCGGGGCGATAGAGCTTCAGTGAGGTTTCCAGAGATTCAAGGACGATGTCGTAAATCTCGCGCTGCGCCGGGCTGAACTTGCCGTTAACCGGGAAGGTTCGGGTGATATCGCCCGCGTAGCCGCGGTATTCGCAGCCTGCGTCAATCAACACCAGATCGCCGTCGCGCAGCTCGCATTCGTTTTCGGTGTAGTGCAGGATGCAGCCATTTTCGCCGCCGCCCACGATAGTGTTATAAGAAGGGAAGCGCGCGCCGTGACGGTTGAACTCATGGAGGATCTCGCCTTCCAGATGATATTCGAACATTCCAGGACGGCATTTTTCCATAGCGCGGGTGTGGGCCAGCGCGGAAATCTCACCTGCGCGGCGCATCACCGCCAGCTCTTCTGGCGACTTAAACAGGCGCATCTCATGCACCATCGGCCGCCAGTCAATGACCGAGTTCGGCGCCTGCAGATTCTGCCGCACGCCTTTGCGCAGTTTTTCCAGCGCGTTAAACACAATTTCGTCGGCGTAGGCATATTCGCCTTGCGCAAAGTAGATAGCGTCGAGGCCGTTAAGGAGCTGGAACAGCTGCTGATTAATTTCACTAAACGCCAGCGCGCGATCGACGCCCAGCTTCGCGGGGGCAGCTTCCTGCCCAAGGCGGCGGCCAAACCAGATTTCAGCGGTCAGATCGCGCACGCGGTTAAACAACACGCTGTGGTTATGCGTCTCATCGCTTTTAATCAATACCAGCAGCGCTTCGGGCTCATTAAAGCCGGTGAAGTACCAAAAGTCGCTGCTCTGGCGGTAGGGATATTCCGAATCTGCGCTGCGTACCGCTTCCGGCGCGGCGAAAATAAGCGCTGCGCTGCCCGGCTGCATCTGCGCCAGTAGAGCCTGGCGACGAGAGAGAAATTCCTGCTGAGTCATGACGCCCCCTGAACGATTTAATGAATAATTAATGTAGCGTCGGTTTTTGCACTTCCGGCGCAGTGGGTTTCTGAAGAGAGAAGGTGTCGTGACACAGTAGCGCGGCAACGCGTACGTATTCGATAATCTCCTCCAGAGACATTTCGAGCTCTTCCTGATCCTCGTCTTCGTCATACCCAAGCTGAGCAATATTGCGCAGGTCGTCGATAGCTTCGCCGGTTTCGTCTTTGACTTTATCCAGCTTGGGCTGCGTCACGCCCAGCCCCAGCAGGAAATGGTTTACCCAACCCGCCAGCGCATCGGCGCGATCGAACACGCTCACCTCGTCGCCATCCGGCAGGTAGAGCTGGAATAAGAAACCGTCATCCTCCAGCGAATCGCTAGTGGCGGAATGCATGTTACGCAGCGCCTGCGCCAGCTCGTGACCAAAGGCCAGACCTTCGTTGGTCAGATCGTGCACCAACGGCTGCCAGCTGCTGTCTTTGTTGCCGCCGCACAGGATCCCGCTGATCAAACCGTGCATTTCGGCAGGGGTTAATCCCACCCCTTGTTGGTTCAGTAACTGGTCTACAGCGTTGTAGCCAGGCATTTCGTTCTGTATAGACATGCGCATTCGTCATCGTTGGGAGGAATATTCATGATATGCTACCACTTTGGACCCTGGTGAACCAGAATAGGGCTTGTATCTTAAAACCAGGGTAGCTATAGTGTCGCCCCTTCGCAGACCCTCCCAGGGCGTGAAGGCCGCGCAGTCAATCAGCAGGAAGGTGGCATGTCTGCACAACCCGTAGATCTCCAAATTTTTGGCCGTTCACTACGAGTGAATTGCCCGCCTGAACAAAGGGATGCCTTAAACCAGGCAGCTGACGACCTGAATCAGCGGTTGCAAGATTTAAAAGAACGCACTAGAGTCACAAATACTGAGCAGCTGGTCTTCATCGCCGCGTTGAACATCAGCTATGAGTTGACTCAGGAAAAAGCGAAAACCCGCGACTACGCCGCCAGCATGGAGCAGCGTATTCGGATGCTTCAGCAGACCATCGAACAAGCGTTGCTTGAGCAAGGTCGCATAAGCGAAAGACCCGGGCAGAAGTTTGAATAACACTTTGCATTTAACTGTGTTAGAGTAATCGCAAGAACAAAATTTCTCTGAGATGTTTGCAAGCGGGCCAGTCCCCTGAGCCGATATTTCATACCACAAGAATGTGGCGCTCCACGGTTGGTGAGCATGCTCGGCCCGTCCGAGAAGCCTTAAAACTGTGACGACACATTCACCTTGAACCAAGGGTTCAAGGGTTACAGCCTGCGGCGGCATCTCGGAGATTCCCTTCCTTTTTCGTTTCATCCCCTCTAAGTTAATTTTCGGCTTTTGCCGTCGTGTATTAAACTACGCCTGTTTGTATCGTTTGCTTACCGATGAGACTCAGGTATGACTCTACTGTCAGATCCCCCCTATACCAGACAGCAAATTCGCCAGCAGATCCGCCTGCGCCGACGCGCGTTAACGCCGGAGCAGCAAACGCAGTTCGCCCTCCTGGCGGCGGACAGAATGATGGCGTACCCGCCGGTTCTGCTCGCGCATACGGTCGCGGTATTTCTGTCGTTTGATGGCGAGCTGGATACGCGGCCGCTGATTGATCAGCTCTGGCGGGCGGGCAAACGGGTGTATCTCCCCGTGCTGCATCCGTTCAGCCCCGGCAATCTTCTGTTTCTCCACTACCACCCGAGCAGCGATCTGGTGGTGAATCGCCTGAAAATCCGCGAACCGAAGCTCGACGTGCGCGATGTTCTCCCGCTTAGCCAGCTGGATGTACTGGTTACGCCGCTGGTCGCGTTTGATGCCGCCGGACAGCGTCTGGGAATGGGCGGCGGATTTTACGACCGGACGCTGCAAAACTGGCGGCAGCATCGCCTGCAGCCGGTCGGCTACGCCCATGATTGCCAGCAGGTCGACGCGCTGCCGACGGAGCAGTGGGATATCCCGCTGCCTGCGGTCATCACGCCGTCAAAAACCTGGCTCTGGTAGAATGTCCGAACAATTGACATTGCTGTTTTTTTCACCTAAATTCGGGTAAAGGGTGAGGGAGGCGAACCTCCCTCCTGCTTCCTCTCTGTTAATATGCTGGGTAGGCGATGATTAACAGGATAAGCAGCATGATGAAGAGTCTCATCATCGTCCCTTTCCTTTTTAAAGCCCCTGCTTCGGTAGGGGCTTTCCCGTTTCAGCCCCGCGCTGAGCCCTTATCGTAAATCCCTTTCTTTCAGGCACAACGACATCTGACGGTTTTAATCGCCGTTTGCGGCAAGCCTCGCAAAGCGTTTGGAGGGCGACGGGAAATTGCTGAAGGGTCTGTCAGGAGAAAAGGGGCAGGTCGATGACCTGCCCGCTGGCAAAAAAGGCGTTAGAACAGCAGACGGGCGCGGATGGTGCCAGGAATAGCCTTCATCGCCTGCAGCGCAGCCTGCGCCACATCTTCTTCGGCTTCGATATCAATCACCACGTAGCCCATCTGCGGAGTGGTCTGCAGATACTGCGCCGCGATGTTAATGCCCTGGGCCGCGAAAATCTGGTTAAGCGCGGTCAGTACGCCCGGACGGTTTTCATGGATATGCAGCAGACGGCGCCCGCCGTGCAGCGGCAGAGACACTTCCGGGAAGTTAACCGCGGAGAGCGTTGAACCGTTATCCGAGTATTTCGCCAGCTTGCCCGCCACTTCCAGGCCGATGTTCTCCTGCGCTTCCTGAGTTGAGCCGCCAATGTGCGGGGTCAGGATAACGTTGTCGAACTCGCACAGCGGAGAGTTGAACGGATCGCTGTTGGTGGCCGGCTCGGTCGGGAATACGTCGATCGCCGCGCCCGCCAGGTGTTTGCTCGCCAGCGCATCGCACAGCGCCGGGATATCCACCACGGTGCCGCGAGAGGCGTTGATCAGCAGCGCACCCGGTTTCATCAGCGCCAGCTCTTCCGCGCCGATCATGTTCTTCGTCGAGGCGTTTTCCGGCACGTGCAGGCTCACCACATCGCTCATGTTCAACAAATCAGAAAGATGCTGAACCTGAGTGGCGTTACCTAACGGTAGCTTGCTTTCAATATCGTAGAAATAGACGTGCATACCCAGCGATTCAGCCAGAATCCCCAGCTGCGTGCCGATATGACCATAGCCGATGATACCCAGCTTTTTACCGCGCGCTTCAAAGCTGCCGACCGCCAGCTTGTTCCATACGCCGCGGTGCGCTTTAGCGTTTGCCGCCGGTACGCCGCGCAGCATAAGCAGCAGCTCGCCGATTACCAGTTCAGCAACGGAACGGGTATTGGAGAACGGGGCGTTAAACACCGGGATACCGCGTTTTGCCGCCGCGTTTAAATCAACCTGGTTGGTGCCGATACAGAAGCAGCCGACCGCGACCAGCTTCTCCGCCGCCGCGAAGATCTCTTCCGTCAGATGAGTACGGGAACGCAGGCCGATGAAATGGGCATCACGGATGGACGCTTTCAGCTCTTCGCTATCCAGCGCGCCTTTATGAAATTCGATATTGGTGTAGCCCGCTGCGCGGAGGCTGTCCACCGCTTTTTGGTGCACACCTTCAACCAGCAGAAATTTAATCTTGTCTTTTTCCAGTGATACCTTAGCCATTTCCCCGTCCTGTTTTTGTCTTAACTGATGTCGTGCGGAACGAAAGTTCTTCTCAGCAACATATCAAAAAAAACTATTGCGGCAATATGAACGTTTGCGTCGGCATCCTGAAGAAATATCAATCAGCGGGAAATAGCAGGACAAAACACCAGAAAGTAAAAGAAAGGTAGATTGTTACTGAGACAAGGCGCATAAATGTGACAGAAGTCACCAAAATAGGCCTGGAGAAAAAATATTTGCGAGGGAGCGATTCGCTCCCTCGGATCAGACTATTTAGTGATAGTTTTTACACCATCAGCGGTACCAATCAGCGCGACGTCCGCACCGCGATTCGCAAACAGGCCGACGGTCACGACGCCCGGAATACCGTTAATGGTATTTTCCAGCGCAATAGCGTCCAGAATTTCCAGACCAAACACATCGAGGATCACGTTACCGTTATCGGTCACGACGCCCTGACGATACTCCGGACGGCCGCCCAGCTTAACCAGCTGACGCGCTACGGCGCTGCGCGCCATCGGAATCACCTCTACCGGCAGCGGGAATTTACCTAAAATATCCACCTGCTTGGAAGCATCGGCGATGCAGATAAATTTATCGGCGACCGAGGCGATAATTTTCTCGCGCGTCAGCGCGGCGCCGCCGCCCTTGATCATCTGCATATGGCCGTTGATTTCATCAGCGCCGTCCACATAAATACCAAGACGGTCAACGCTGTTCAGATCAAAAACCGTAATACCGAGGCTTTTCAGTTTTTCAGTAGAGGCGTCAGAGCTGGAAACCGCTCCTTCAATCTGCCCTTTCATGGTACCCAGCGCATCAATAAAGTGCGCCGCCGTCGAGCCCGTGCCGACCCCAACGATGGTGCCCGGTTGTACATACTGCAATGCCGCCCAGCCTACTGCTTTTTTCAGTTCATCTTGCGTCATGATTATGGTCCGAGATGTGAATTCCTGTGGCGCATTATAGAACATCCAGGGTGCCATTGTCCCTGCGACGGCGATCACACAACGCAGTCGCCAATTTTTCATCTTCATCAAAAACAAATTTATGTCATAGTGCGAGTTAACGAAAAGTATTAGGGGGCACGCCAGAGCAATGAAACGACCGGACTACAGAACACTACAGGCGCTGGACGCGGTAATCAGGGAACGAGGGTTTGAGCGCGCCGCGCAGAAGCTTTGTATTACGCAGTCCGCCGTCTCTCAGCGCATCAAACAGCTGGAAAACATGTTTGGACAGCCGCTGCTGGTGCGAACCGTACCGCCGCGTCCCACCGAACAGGGGCAAAAGCTGCTGGCCCTGCTGCGTCAGGTTGAGCTGCTGGAAGAGGAGTGGCTGGGCGATGAGCAAACCGGCTCCACGCCGCTGCTGCTATCGCTGGCGGTCAACGCCGACAGTCTGGCCACCTGGCTGCTGCCCGCGCTCTCAAGCGTGCTTTCCGACTCCCCGATTCGCCTGAACCTGCAGGTGGAAGACGAGACCCGGACTCAGGAACGCCTGCGCCGCGGTGAAGTGGTCGGTGCGGTCAGTATCCAGCCGCAGGCATTGCCAAGCTGCCTGGTCGATCAGCTCGGCGCCCTCGACTATCTGTTCGTCGCCTCGAAGGAGTTTGCCCAACGCTATTTCCCTAATGGGGTGACCCGCTCGGCGCTGTTGAAAGCGCCGGTGGTGGCATTCGATCATCTCGATGATATGCATCAGGCCTTTTTGCAGCAGAACTTCGATTTGCCGCCGGGCAGCGTGCCCTGCCATATCGTCAACTCGTCTGAAGCCTTCGTGCAGCTGGCCCGCCAGGGAACGACCTGCTGTATGATCCCGCATCTGCAAATTGAAAGAGAGCTGAACAGCGGCGAGCTTATCAACCTCACGCCGGGCCTGTTCCAGCGCCGGATGCTCTACTGGCACCGTTTTGCGCCGGAAAGCCGCATGATGCGCCGGGTGACCGATGCGCTGATCGATTACGGCCACAAGGTGTTGAGGCAAGATTAACCCCCGCAAGCAGGCCGGAGTCATCCGGCCCGTGTGACCCACTATCCTCTTCTCATATCTTTGAAATACATCACAAAATAAAACATTCTATCCGGCAAAAAACGACGCATCGATGGCTGTTTTTTGCTGGCGACAGGGCCGATGAAAAAGCTCACCGTATTCGCAATACCCCATTTTATTGCGAATACGGAGCACAACATGTCTGAGTTGCAGGAGTGGCAAACGCTCGCCAACAAAGAGCTTAGCCGGCGAGAAAAAACCGTCGACGACCTGGTCAAACAGACGGCAGAGGGCATTGCCGTTAAGCCGCTGTATACCGAAGCCGATCTTGATAATCTGGAAGTGACCGGCACCCTGCCCGGCCTGCCGCCTTACGTTCGCGGCCCGCGCGCCACCATGTACACCGCACAGCCGTGGACCATCCGCCAGTACGCCGGTTTCTCTACCGCCAAAGAGTCCAACGCCTTCTATCGCCGCAACCTCGCCGCCGGGCAGAAAGGGCTTTCCGTCGCCTTCGACCTCGCGACCCATCGGGGCTATGACTCCGATAACCCGCGCGTGGCGGGCGACGTCGGTAAAGCGGGCGTGGCGATCGATACCGTCGAAGATATGAAAATTCTGTTCGATCGGATCCCGCTGGATAAGATGTCCGTGTCGATGACCATGAACGGCGCAGTGCTACCGGTGATGGCGTTTTATATCGTCGCGGCGGAAGAACAAGGGGTTGCGTCGGAGCAGCTCACCGGGACAATCCAGAACGATATTCTGAAAGAGTACCTGTGCCGTAACACCTACATTTATCCGCCGAAGCCCTCCATGCGCATTATCGCCGACATCATTGCCTGGTGTTCGGACTACATGCCGCGCTTTAACACCATCAGCATCAGCGGCTACCACATGGGTGAGGCGGGGGCTAACTGCGTGCAGCAGGTCGCCTTTACGCTGGCGGACGGTATCGAATATATCAAGGCCGCGCTCTGCGCCGGGCTGAAAATTGACGACTTCGCTCCGCGCCTGTCGTTTTTCTTCGGCATCGGCATGGATCTGTTTATGAACGTTGCGATGCTGCGCGCCGCACGCTACCTGTGGAGCGAAGCGGTGAGCGGCTTCGGCGCCACCAATCCGAAATCCTTAGCCCTGCGCACCCACTGCCAGACCTCCGGCTGGAGCCTCACCGAGCAGGATCCGTATAACAACGTGATCCGTACCACCATCGAAGCCCTCGGCGCCACGCTTGGCGGCACCCAGTCGCTGCACACCAACGCCTTTGACGAGGCGCTCGGCCTGCCCACCGACTTTTCCGCCCGCATCGCGCGTAATACGCAGATCATCATTCAGGAGGAGTCGGAGATCTGCCGCACCGTGGATCCGCTGGCCGGATCGTATTATGTGGAGTCGCTGACCGATCAAATCGTCAAGCAGGCGCGGGCCATTATTCAACAGATCGCCGAGGCGGGCGGAATGGCTAAGGCGATCGAGGCCGGGCTGCCGAAACGGATGATCGAAGAGGCCTCCGCCCGCGAACAGTCGCTGATCGATCAGGGCAAGCGCGTCATCGTCGGCGTTAATAAGTACAAGCTGGAAAAAGAGGATGAAACGGCGGTGCTGGAGATCGACAACGTCAAGGTGCGCAACGAGCAGATCGCCTCGCTGGAAAAAATCCGCGCTCAGCGTGACGATGTGACGGTAAAAGCAGCGCTGAACGCCCTCACCCACGCCGCGCAGCATCATGAAAATCTGCTGGCCGCCGCGATCAACGCCGCTCGCGTTCGCGCCACCCTGGGGGAAATCTCCGACGCGCTGGAGGCGGCGTTTGACCGCTATCTGGTACCCAGCCAGTGCGTCACCGGCGTGATTGCGCAAAGCTACCATCAGTCGGACACAGCCGCCGGCGAATTTGACGCCATCGTTGCGCAAACCGAACGGTTCCTGATGGATAACGGCCGCCGCCCGCGCATTCTGATCGCCAAAATGGGCCAGGATGGCCACGATCGCGGCGCCAAGGTGATCGCCAGCGCCTATTCCGATCTCGGCTTCGACGTTGACCTGAGCCCGATGTTTTCCACGCCGGAAGAGATTGCTCGTCTGGCGATAGAAAACGACGTGCACGTGGTTGGCGCCTCATCGCTGGCGGCAGGCCACAAAACCCTGATCCCCGAGCTGGTCGCCGCGCTGAAAAAATGGGGGCGGGAAGATATCTGCGTTATCGCCGGCGGCGTCATCCCGCCGCAGGATTACGCCTTTCTGCAGGCGCGCGGCGTGGCCGCCATTTACGGCCCGGGCACGCCGATGCTGGAGAGCGTACGCGACGTCCTGACGAGGATTAGCCAGCATCATGATTAACTCATCCACCCTGACCGACGCCATCCGACGATTACGTTTGGGCGAGCGGGCCACGCTCGCCCAGGCCATGACGCTGGTAGAGAGTCAGCATCCTCGCCACCAGGCGCTGAGCGCCCAGCTGCTGGATGCGATTATGCCCTTCACCGGCAACGCCCTGCGCCTCGGCGTCACCGGCACGCCGGGAGCCGGAAAGAGTACCTTTCTGGAAGCCTTCGGCATGCTGCTGATTCGCCATGGCCTGCGGGTTGCGGTGATCGCGGTCGATCCGAGCAGCCCGGTCAGCGGCGGCAGCATCCTTGGCGACAAAACGCGCATGATCGACCTGGCGCGATCGGATTCGGCCTTTATCCGCCCGGTGCCCTCCAGCGGCCATCTCGGCGGCACCAGCCTGCGCGCGCGGGAGCTGATACTGCTGTGCGAAGCGGCGGGCTACGACGTGGTGATTGTCGAAACCGTCGGCGTCGGCCAGTCGGAAACGGAGGTCTCCCGCCTGGTGGACTGCTTTATCTCGCTGCAGATCGCCGGCGGCGGTGACGATCTGCAGGGCATCAAGAAAGGGATCATGGAGATGGCGGATATCGTCATCATCAATAAGGATGATGGCGAGAACCGCGCCAGCGTCGCCATCACCCGGCATATGTATGAATCCGCCCTGCATATTCTGCGCCGCAAGCACGCCGCGTGGCAGCCGCGCGTGTTGAGCTGTAGCGCGCTGGAGCGGCGCGGCATCGAAGCCGTCTGGCTCGCTGTTCTGGATTTCAAAACAACCCTGACTGACAGCGGCGATCTTGAAAAACTGCGCCAGCGCCAGGCGCTGGAGTGGCTGCAAAAGCAGACCGAAACCGAGGCGCTGCACCTGCTGTTTGCCCGAACCGACTTCGAGCGCTACTTCCAGCAAACGCTACAGGCGGTGAAAAACAACGGCCTCTCGCCGCGCACCGGCCTGCGGCAGATTAGCGAATTCCTTCAGAATCATTACTTTGCGTAAAAGGATATTTATGTCTTATCAATATGTTAATGTCGAAATTATCCGGAAGGTTGCGGTCATTGAGTTCAACTATAGCCGCAAGCTCAACGCCTTAAGCAAGGTGTTCATCGACGATCTGATGCAGGCGCTGAGCGACCTCAACCGGCCGGAAATACGCTGCGTTATTTTACGCGCGCCCGGGGGCGCAAAAGTCTTCTCCGCCGGCCATGATATCCATGAACTGCCCGGTGGGCGCCGCGATCCGCTCTCCTATGACGATCCGCTGCGTCAGATCACCCGCATGATCCAAAAATATCCGAAACCGGTGATCTCCATGGTCGAAGGAAGCGTCTGGGGCGGCGCGTTTGAGATGATCATGAGTTCCGATCTGATCATCGCCGCCAGCACGTCCACTTTCTCCATGACGCCGGTGAATCTCGGCGTGCCCTACAATCTGGTCGGCATTCACAACCTGACCCGCGACGCCGGTTTTCACATCGTCAAAGAGCTGATTTTCACCGCCCTGCCTATTACCGCCCAGCGCGCGCTGGCGGTCGGTATTCTCAATCATGTGGTGGACGCCGACGAACTGGAGGATTTTACCTTACAGATGGCGCACCACATCTCCGAGAAGGCGCCGCTGGCGATTGCGGTCATTAAGGAAGAGCTGCGCGTGCTTGGCGAAGCGCACACCATGAATTCCGATGAATTCGAACGTATTCAGGGGATGCGCCGCGCCGTCTACGACAGCGAGGATTATCAGGAAGGCATGAGCGCGTTTATGGAAAAACGTAAACCTGAGTTCGTCGGCCATTAATCACGCCGGGTTAAGGAGTGCAAAATGAAACGGATGAGCGCCGATGAAGCGGCGGAGATTATCCAGCATGACCAGATGGTGGCGTTCAGCGGGTTCACGCCCGCCGGTTCGCCTAAAGCGCTGCCCGCGGCCATCGCTCGCCGCGCCGGTGAATTACATCAGGCGCAGCAGCCATTCCAGATCCGCCTGCTGACCGGCGCCTCCATCAGCGCTGCCGCCGATGATGCGCTCTCGGCGGCCGATGCCGTCTCGTGGCGCGCGCCGTATCAGACCGCCTCCGGCCTGCGGCAAAAAATCAACCAGGGGAAGGTGAATTTTGTCGACCTGCACCTGAGCGAAGTGGCGCAAATGGTCAACTACGGCTTCTTTGGCGAGATTGATGTCGCGGTGATCGAAGCCTCGGCGCTCGCGCCGGATGGACGGGTCTGGCTCACCAGCGGCATCGGCAACGCCCCAACCTGGCTGCTGCGGGCGAAGAAAGTGATCATCGAGCTGAATCACTACCACAATCCGCGCGTCGCCGAGCTGGCTGATATCGTGATCCCCGGCGCGCCGCCGCGGCGCAACAGCATCGCCATCTTTCATACCATGGATCGCGTGGGCAGCCGGTACGTGCAAATCGATCCGCAAAAGATTGTCGCGGTCGTGGAGACCGAACTGCCCGACGCCGGCAACGCGCTTGATAAAATCAATCCCGTGTGCCAGCAAATCGCCGATAACGTGGTCACCTTTCTGCTGGATGAGATGGCTCGCGGGCGCATCCCGCCTGAATTTCTGCCGCTGCAAAGCGGCGTGGGCAATATCAATAACGCGGTCATGGCGCGGCTGGGTGAGAATCCGGATATTCCCGCTTTTATGATGTATTCGGAGGTATTGCAGGAGTCGGTGGTCCATCTGCTGGAAAGCGGGAAAATTACCGGCGTCAGCGCCTCCAGCCTGACGGTATCCGCCGATGCTTTGCGCAAGATTTACGACAATATGGATTTCTTCGCCAGCCGTATTGTCCTGCGCCCGCAGGAGATCTCCAATAATCCAGAAATTATCCGCCGCCTCGGGGTTATCGCCCTCAACGTGGGGCTGGAGTTTGATATCTACGGCCACGCCAATTCCACCCACGTGGCCGGGGTGAATCTGATGAACGGTATCGGCGGCAGCGGCGATTTTGAGCGCAACGCCTGGCTCTCCATCTTTATGGCCCCCTCCATCGCCAAAGAGGGGAAAATCTCCACCATCGTGCCGATGTGCAGCCACGTCGATCACAGCGAGCACAGCGTGAAGGTGATCGTGACCGAGCAGGGGATCGCCGACCTGCGCGGGCTATCGCCGCTGCAACGCGCCCGCGTCATCATTGATAACTGCGCGCACCCGCTCTATCGGGACTATTTACACCGCTACCTGGATAACGCGCCCGGCGGGCATATTCATCACGACCTCACCCACGCGTTCGACCTGCATCGTAATCTGCTTGAGCACGGCTCCATGCTCGGCTAGCCCTCCGTACCGTCGCGATCTTCCGTAATGTGCTGAAGCATCGTGGCGGTATAGCGATGGTTTTTCAGCGAATAGAGATACTCCTGCATATACATCGCGCTGCCGGGCGCATCGAAGTACTTCAGCTTCGCCGGGTTGACCAGACGCCAGGCGAAGTAGGGAATAACCGTCAAAAACTGCCCCCGCTCTACGGCGCTAATTTTGGCCATAAAGCTGTAGGGACGATAGATAATCGTCGGGTTGATCCCGCTGGGGCGCATATACGCGTCCAGCATCGCCTCAAAATTGGCCCGGTTCTGGAAGCGCATCTGCAGCCAGGGCAGCTCACGTAAAAGTTCCTGCGGCGGCCTATCTTCATAACGGCGGGAAACCAGAAACCCAAGCCGCAGCGGCGCGAGTTCGCTAATGGTCAGATTTTCCAGCTCCTGCACGCGGGCCGAAACGTGCTGCGGCGAGATAATAAAATCGAGCTGACGGTCGAACAGATTATCAATCACCCCGTTCTCGCTGAACTCCACGGCCTGGGTGGTCACCCCATCGTATTTATCGCCCAGGCTGATGAGCTGATCGAAAATTATCGTCGGATAGGTATTGTCGATGCCGATAACAACGTTGCGCGAGCGGCGCGCGGAAAAGTGAATTTCGTTATCGATGGCCGATAAGCGCTGATAAATGGGAAACAGCTTCTGATAGAGCTCCTGCCCCGCTTTATTGAGGCTGATGCTGTTATCTTTGCGGGTAAATAGCGTATAGCCTATTCGATCCTCGAGCGCAGCAATGCTTTTGCCGAAGGGAGACGCGGTCATATGAATTTTTTCCGCCGCTCTGGCGATGTTGTTAGTCTGCGCCAACAAAATGAAATTGCGCATCTTTTTCGAAATAAAGATATCCATGCTCACCTCATAGTAGAACAGGGATATATCCTTACCTCATTCAGGGAAAAGACTTGTGTCGCGCTCTCACTTTTACAGATAGTCACAGAAAAAAGCCCGGCGCGAAGGCCGGGCGATAGGATTACTGCGCCGCTTTGGGTTGTTCGGCGGGTTTCGCCGGCTCCGCAGCTGCTGGCGCAGGCTGGGTCGACTGCAGCTCAAACACCACGTCCACCTGGTCATCAAACTGAATGGTCGCCTGCTCGTAGGTTTCCTGGGCAGAAACCGGCGCCGCATCGGCTTTCATCATCCGCACCATCGGGCTTGGCTGGTAGTTGGAGACATGATAGCGAACGCTATAGACGGGCCCCAGTTTGCCGTGGAAGCCGGTAGCCAGCTCCTGAGCCTGGTGAATGGCATCATCAATCGCCGCTTTACGCGCTTTATCTTTATAAGCGTCTGGCTGCGCCACGCCCAGTGAGACGGAACGGATCTCATTCAGACCGGCTTTAAGCGCGCCATCTAACAGACCGTTGAGCTTATCCAGCTGGCGCAGCGTCACTTCAACGCTACGCACCGCGCGGTAGCCCTTAAGAATGCTTTTGCCGTTCTGATAGTCGTAATCAGGCTGGGTACGCAGGTTGGCAGAGTTAATGTCTTTCTTCGCAATACCGCTCTTCTCCAGGAAGGAGAGATACTGGGCCACGCGCTCATCGGCCTGTTTTTTAGCGGATGCCGCGTCTTTCGCGGAGACGTTAACTTCAATCGCCAGCGTAGCGATATCAGGAACCGCCGCAACGCTGGCGGTACCTGAAGTGACAATATGTGGGCCGTTCGGCAACTCATTTGCCTGAGCTGCCATTGCGCTAAATCCGAGTGCTGCCGCCAGGGCCATGACTTTTAACTTCACTGTCGTTTCTCCATATTACATTGGTCGTCTATACACAGACGCATGCCAGCAAGCTTAGCGCTTACGCGGAGAAAGTCCATCGGACAAGGCTTAGTTAAGCAGCGCCTGCACGTGGGCCAGGCCATCTTTCGCCAGTTGCAGAGCAATGATCCACATCACCAGACCCACCAGCATGTTAATTATTCGCTGCGCCTTCGCCGTACGCAGGCGCGGGGCCAGCCAGGCGGCCAGCAGGGCCAGGCCAAAGAACCATAAGAACGACGCGCTGATGGTGCCTAACGCAAACCAGCGCTTTGGCTCCATCGCCAGCTGGCCGCCGAGACTACCAAGAACCACAAACGTATCCAGATAGACGTGGGGATTCAGCCAGGTCACCGCCAGCATGGTGACGATAATTTTCCAGCGCCCCTGCTTCATCACTTCCGCGCTGGCCAGCTCCAGATTGCTGCTAAAAGCCGTTTTCAGCGCGCCAAAACCGTACCACAATAAAAAAACGACGCCGCCCCAGGTCACCAGCGCCAGCAGCCACGGCGACTGCATCAGCAGCGCGCTGCCGCCAAAAATCCCGGCGCAGATCAGCAGCAGATCGCTGATGGCGCACAGCAGCGCGATCATCAGATGGTACTGACGGCGAATGCCCTGATTCATCACAAAGGCGTTTTGCGGGCCAAGCGGCAAAATCATGGCCGCTCCCAGAGCAAGGCCCTGAAAGTAATAAGATAACATGGGGAGTGATTTCCACTGAAAGAGTCAATGCCGGGGAATATAGCTCGCAAATATCATTAGAGGAAATTTAAAATATTAATCATTAATAAGCCAATCTAATGATCAGATTCGAATAAAAGGCCGGGCGTACCGGCCTTTTAGAGGGGAAACTACTCTGCTTTTTCCTGCGGACGAATCACATGCACATCCATCTGCGGATACGGGAAGCCGATGCCGTTGGCGTCAAAGTCGCGCTTAATGCGCTCCAGAACATCCCAGTAAACGCTTTGCAGATCGCTGCTTTTACTCCATACGCGTACCACGTAGTTCACCGATGACGCGCCCAGTTCATTCAGACGAACGGTCATTTCACGATCTTTGAGGATACGTTCATCCGATTCGATAATATTGGTAAGCAGCTGCTTCACTTTATCGATATCAGCATCGTAGGCCACGCCGATGATAAACTCGTTGCGGCGCACTGGCTCGCGGGAGAAGTTGATGATATTCCCGGCGATGATTTTGCCGTTCGGCACCACCACGATTTTGCCATCCGCGCTGCGCAGGGTCGTGGAGAATATCTGCACATTCAGCACGGTTCCCGCGATGCCGCCAAGGTCAACGTATTCACCGGCGCGGAACGGGCGGAAGACCACCAGCAGAACGCCAGCGGCAAGGTTAGACAGCGAGCCCTGCAGCGCCAGACCAACGGCTAAACCCGCGGCGCCGAGGACGGCAATGACCGAGGCGGTTTGCACGCCCACGCGGCCCAGAGCGGCTATCAGCGTAAAAGCAATAACGGCATAGCGCACCAGCGCAGAAAGAAAATCGGCAACGGTGGCATCAATATGCCGCGCCCGCATCAGGCGATTCACAGTATTGGAAACAATGCGCGCCACGATCAAACCGACAATAATAATCGCGAGAGCCGCGACGATGTTGACGGCATAGCTCAGCAGTAATGCCTGATTGCGCACCAGCCATGAACCGGCGTTATTTATGCTATCGACAACGTTCAAATCTTCCATTCAACTTTCCTTATGGATACCCGGACGGGAAATAAAATAACCAAACCTGTAATGTCAGCCTGGTTAAGGGTAAACAATAACAGTGCGTTTTGCCAAATTGATCACATTTATTTAGCAACATTTCATATTGTTCAGATAATAAAAAAGCCCGCATTTCTGCGGGCTTCCGGGTAAGAAACGAAATTTTCTTACAGAACGTCGATCGCGTTCAGCTCTTTAAATGCCTGCTCCAGACGCGTCACCATGGAAGTCTGTGCAGCGCGCAGCCATACGCGCGGATCGTAGTATTTCTTGTTCGGCTGGTCTTCGCCTTTCGGGTTGCCCAGCTGGCCCTGCAGGTAAGCTTCGTTAGTTTTGTAGTACTGCAGGATACCGTCCCAGGTTGCCCATTGGGTATCGGTATCGATGTTCATTTTGATCACGCCGTAGCTTACGGAGTCTTTGATTTCCTGAGCGGAAGAACCGGAACCACCGTGGAATACGAAGTTCAGGCTGTTGTGCGGCAGGTTGTGTTTCTTAGAAACGTATTCCTGAGAGTCGCGCAGGATAGTCGGGGTCAGTACTACGTTGCCCGGCTTGTAAACGCCGTGTACGTTACCGAAGGAAGCGGCGATGGTGAAACGCGGGCTGATTTTGCTCAGCTCGGTGTACGCGTAATCAACGTCTTCCGGCTGGGTGTACAGCGCAGAAGCGTCCATGTGGCTGTTGTCCACGCCGTCTTCTTCGCCGCCGGTGCAGCCCAGTTCGATTTCCAGAGTCATGTCCATTTTGGCCATACGCGCCAGGTACTTAGAACAGATCTCGATGTTTTCGTGCAGGGACTCTTCAGACAGGTCGATCATGTGAGAAGAGAACAGCGGTTTGCCGGTTGCAGCGAAGTGTTTTTCACCGGCGTCCAGCAGACCATCGATCCACGGCAGCAGTTTCTTCGCGCAGTGGTCGGTGTGCAGGATAACCGGAACACCGTAGTGCTCAGCCATCTGATGAACGTGATGCGCGCCAGAGATAGCGCCCAGGATGGCTGCGCCCTGAGGAACGTCAGTTTTCACGCCTTTACCCGCGATGAACGCAGCGCCGCCGTTAGAGAACTGAACGATAACCGGAGAACGAACTTTTGCAGCTGCTTCCAGAACGGCGTTGATGGAATCAGTACCCACGCAGTTTACCGCTGGCAGAGCAAATTGGTTTTCTTTAGCGACCTGGAACACTTTCTGAACGTCGTCGCCAGTGATGACGCCCGGTTTTACGAAATCAAAAATTTTAGACATGTTACGTAGTCCTGTATCTGTATCTTCGACCGTTGAAGAAGGTTCGCGAGCTTTTACGCGCGCTGAAAAACAGGCGGGTCTCCCCGCCTGAACTGAATTACTGCTTAGCGCGCTCTTCGAGCATAGCTACTGCCGGCAGAACTTTACCTTCCACGAATTCGAGGAATGCGCCGCCGCCGGTGGAGATGTAGGAGATTTTGTCAGCAATGCCGAACAGGTCGATTGCTGCCAGAGTGTCGCCGCCGCCGGCGATAGAGAACGCTTCGCTGTCTGCGATGGCGTTAGCCACGATTTCAGTCCCTTTGCGGAAGTTCGGGAATTCGAACACGCCGACCGGGCCGTTCCACAGGATGGTTTTCGCATTTTTCAGGATTTCAGCCAGTTTCTCTGCGGAAGCATCGCCCAGGTCCAGAATCTGCTCTTCATCTTTGATGTCGTTAACAGATTTCAGGGTCGCGGTTGCGGTTTCAGAGAACTCGGTTGCCACGCGAACGTCAGTCGGAACCGGGATATCGCAGGTCGTCAGCAGACGTTTCGCTTCGTCAACCAGATCGGCTTCGTACAGGGATTTACCCACGTTGTGGCCCTGAGCGGCAACAAAGGTGTTGGCGATGCCGCCGCCGACGATCAGCTGGTCAGCGATTTTAGACAGAGAATCCAGAACGGTCAGCTTAGTGGAAACTTTAGAACCGCCCACGATAGCGACCATCGGACGGGCCGGTTCTTTCAGCGCTTTACCCAAGGCGTCCAGCTCAGCGGCCAGCAGCGGACCTGCGCAAGCGACGTCAGCGAATTTGCCGATACCGTGAGTAGAAGCCTGCGCGCGGTGAGCGGTACCGAACGCGTCCATGACGAATACATCGCACAGCGCAGCGTATTTTTTCGACAGCGCTTCGTCGTCTTTCTTCTCGCCTTTGTTAAAGCGAACGTTTTCCAGAACCACCAGCTCACCGGCAGCGACTTCTACGCCGTCCAGGTAATCTTTAACCAGACGTACCGGGTTAGACAGTTTGTCTTTCAGGTAGTTAACAACCGGCAGCAGAGAGAATTCTTCGTTGTACTCGCCTTCGGTAGGACGACCCAGGTGGGAAGTGACCATCACTTTCGCACCCTGCTTCAGGGCCAGTTCGATGGTCGGCAGAGAAGCGCGGATACGCGCGTCGCTGGTTACTTTCCCTTCTTTAACCGGTACGTTCAGATCCGCACGGATAAAAACGCGTTTACCAGCCAGATCCAGATCGGTCATCTTAATTACAGACATGGTGAATCCTCTCGTTGATTCTTGATAAAGTTTTGCAGGCGCCTGCGCGCCTTACCTGAAACCTTGTGCGGCCATCGCTAACGTGGTGTCGAGCATCCGGTTAGCAAAGCCCCATTCGTTATCGCACCAGACCAGCGTTTTGATCAAATGCGCGCCACTTACCCGCGTTTGCGTGCCATCGACGATGGCGCTATGGGGATCGTGGTTGAAATCTATCGAGACTAACGGCAATTCCGTATAGTCAACTATACCATGAAATACACCCTGCGCTGCTTTTTGCAGCAACTGGTTGACTTCACTTGCTTTTACCGGTTTTTTCACCGTGACGCTAAGGTCGATTGCCGTCACATTAATCGTCGGTACCCGGACCGCAATCGCTTCAAAACGATCGTTAAACTGAGGGAAAATACGCGTGATCCCCGCAGCAAGCTTAGTATCAACCGGGATGATCGACTGGCTGGCCGCTCGCGTCCGACGTAAATCCGGATGCCAGGAATCAATGACCTGCTGATCGTTCATTGATGAGTGGATCGTCGTTACCGTACCCGACTCAATGCCATAGGCATCATCTAACAGCTTAATGACCGGAATAATGCAGTTGGTGGTGCAGGAGGCGTTGGAGACGATACGGTGCTCGGTTCTTAATTCGTCATGGTTTACGCCAAACACGATCGTCGCGTCGAGATCGTTGCCGCCAGGATGTGAAAAAAGCACTTTCCTGGCGCCGGCCTGAAGATGGGCTTCGCCATGTTCGCGGCTGCCGTAAACGCCGGTACAGTCAAGTACCACATCAACCGCCAGTTCCCGCCAGGGCAACGCCTCAAGGGAAGGTTCATACAGCAGACGGATGGCATCATCGCCAACAAACAGCTGCTCTCTCTCCTGACGCACATCCCAGGCAAAGCGCCCATGGCTGGTGTCATATTTCAATAAATGCGCGATGCCGGCAGCATCCGCCAGTTCATTGATTGCCACCACGGTAATTTCCGCACGACGCCCGGATTCATACAAAGCACGAACCACGTTACGCCCGATGCGACCGAAGCCATTAATCGCAATGCGTATGGTCATAGGTCTCCTGCAAGGCTGTCCATGATAAGAGGTGGCTGACAGAGTAATGCAGCAACGCTCTAAGGGAAACCTTACCTGTCGCAAACTGCGACTGATTGATTAATTGTCGAACATTTAGACGACTGAAACGCTTCAGCTAGAATAAGCCAAACAAGGAATAAAAGGAATGATTGTCCAGCTGGAGAAAGCATTTATCTGACTTACATCACACTTTCACGCTATCTGCTGGGGAATTTATTCCATATTCCAGAATGACGAATAAGCGTAGCAATATCTTTTCGTTGCCGGACCGCTAATACTGATTTATATCAGAAACTATACTGAAGAGCGGCGATATTATTACCGTTACGTCCGAGTTTCGGAGTCCCTCTAAAATCATGACAATTCCCCACATTCAGCCCTCTGCGGCACGTTACTATGCGCTTCGCTTACTTCCGGGCGAGGAGGTTTTTTCCCGCCTGCGCGCGTTTGTGCAGCAACACCATATTCAGGCCGGCTGGATAGCTGGCTGCACCGGCAGCCTAAGCAACGTAGCGTTACGCTTTGCCGGTCAGGATCAAACCGCCTTATTGAACGGAATATATGAGGTGATTTCTCTGAATGGCACGCTGGAATTAGCCGGAGAACATCTCCATTTATCCCTATCCGATCCGCAAGGCGCCATGCTCGGCGGCCATATGATGCCCGGCTGTACCGTCCGCACCACCCTTGAGCTGGTGATCGGCGAACTGACCTCCGTGGCGTTTAGCCGTCAGCCGTGTGCGGTGTCCGGCTATGACGAACTGGTCATTTCATCCCGCTAACGTTTCACTTAAACGAGGTCTTCTATGGCGCGTCGCCAATTTTCCAGCCAGTCTCTGGTCCTGATTGTCATTGCTATCGCCATCAATATGGTCGGCGGCCAGCTGATCAGCATGCTGAAATTACCGATTTTTCTCGACTCTATTGGCACCTTAATCAGCGCGGTGCTGTTAGGCCCGGTAGTCGGAATGCTGACTGGCCTACTCACTAACCTGCTGTGGGGGTTATTGACCGATCCTATCGCCGCCGCCTTCGCTCCGGTGGCGATGGTTATCGGGCTGGTGGCTGGATGGCTGGCGCGGGCGGGATGGTTTCGCACCTTACCGAAAGTGGTGGCCAGCGGTGTCATCATTACTCTCGCCGTCACGCTTGTCGCCGTGCCTATTCGTACTACGTTGTTTGGCGGCGTCACCGGCAGCGGTGCCGATCTCTTTGTCGCCTGGATGCACTCGGTCGGCCAGAATCTGGTGGAGTCCGTCGCGATCACCGTGCTGGGCGCGAACCTGGTCGATAAAATCCTGACGGCGGCCATCGTCTGGGTCCTGTTGCGCCAGCTTCCGCTACGCACAACGCGCCATTTCCCAACCATGTCTGCTGTACGCTAAATGCATCCCTTTACCTCATTAAGCCTGTGGGCGCTCGCCGCCTGCTCCACGCTCCTGCTACCCGCGGGTGCGCCCTTAAGCCTTTACAGCGCGCTGACTTTCATCTGTTTACTGGGAATCAAGGCCACGCGACCACGGGCAAAATACGTACTCTGGCTGATGATCCCTTTAGGGTTAGGCCTGTGGCTGGTGCACGGCGGCTGGTTGAGCGAATGGATCGCTGGACAAGCGCGTGAACCTGAACGTTGGGCCAATGCCGTCACGCTCTGGCTGCGGATCCTGGCCATCGTATCAACATCGCAGCTGTGGATGCACTACGTGCCGGTTTCGCGGTTTATGCGCGCCCTGTTTGCCTCCCGCTTGCCGCCGGGTCTCGCCTATCTGTTTGCCGGCCCGTTGCTGGTTGTCGAGCAGCTCAAACGCCAGCTGGCGATTATTCATGAGGCCCAGTGCGCACGGGGCGTCCCGCTGGATGAGGCCTGGTATCATCGTTTACGCGCGATGCCTGCATTGATTGTGCCGCTTACCCATAATGCGCTCAACGATTTAGCCGTACGCGGTGCGGCGTTGGATATGCGAGGATTTCGCCTGCATCGGACACGCACCACGCTGTGGGCACCACCGGACAGCACCTTACAGCGTTGGGCACGCTACGCCATGGTGGCGCTGATAGTCACCGAGACCGGAGTCTGGATATGGTTACATTAGAACAGTTTCGCTATCTTCCAACCCATGCCACGCGCCCACCTGCCTGCTTCGATTTTCACTACGCCGAGCCCGGTATGGTGGCGATTTTTGGCGATAACGGCAGCGGAAAAAGTACGCTTACGCAGTTGATGGCGGGCTGGTATCCGGATTTCCTCCCCGGAGAAATTGAAGGTAAAGGAACGTTACTCGGGAACCCTATCGGACAGTTGTCGCTCGTCGAACAGGCGAGCACCGTCCAGCTGGTTCAACAATCCCCCTATCTCCAGCTTTCCGGCTGTACATTCAGCGTCGAAGAAGAGGTCGCTTTTGGTCCTGAAAATCTCTGCCTCAGCGAAGACGAGATTATGCGTCGTATTGATGAAGCGCTGACGCTGACGGCATGCCAGGCGTTACGTCATCGCCACCCGGCCACGCTCTCCGGCGGAGAAACCCAGCGGGTAGTCATTGCCAGCGCGCTTGCCATGCAGCCCAGGATATTGATACTGGATGAAGCGTTTAGCCGTTTGACGGCGCAGGCTAGCGCCATGCTTCTGGAGCGCTTGCGGCACTGGGCGCAGGCGCAGCGTTCCTTGATTATCCTTTTTGAACGAACTCCCTCGCCTTTTCTTGCCTGGTGTCAGCAGGGATGGCGACTGCATGATGGAGCGCTTTCCCCGCTATGCTGACGTTGAATCAGGTGACTTATCGCTGGCCCGGCGCGGCGGCAGACTGTTTGCAAAACATCTCGCTAAACCTCGGTGAAAACGAATGGCTGGCGCTCACCGGCGATAACGGCGCGGGGAAATCCACCCTGCTGCGGGTGATGGCCGGACTGCTACCCGCCACGTCCGGTACCGTCAATTTGCTGGATAAGCCGATGGCGCATTATAAAAATCGCCATCGCGCCGGTATGCTCGGCGTCCTGTTTCAGGAAGCTGAAAATCAAATCTTTCACAGCAAGGTGGCTGAAGAAGTCGCCTTCGGGCTGCGGCTACAGAAACGGTCTGCCGCAGAGGTTGCGCAACGCACTGCGGCAGCGCTGCAGCTTTGCCAGTTAGAGGACGTCGCCGATGCGCATCCGCTGGATTTGCATACCGCCCAGCGCCGCATGGTGGCCGTCGCCTGTCTGGAAGCGATGGCGCCAGCAGTTCTGCTGCTCGACGAACCCAGCCGCGATTTTGACCAGCACTGGCTGACGATATTTGAGGAGTGGCTTGCGGTTTGCCGCAAAAGGGGGACCAGCGTAGTGGCTATCAGCCATGACACGGCTTTTATACAGCGCCACTTTTCCCGCATGGTGCGCCTGGAAAAGGGAAGGCTACTGAGTATTTCCTGAAAAAGAAACGGGCCGCCTGAGCGACCCGTTTTTTACGGTGACAACTAAAGTCTTTACCCGGAGGCGGTGCTGCGCACCTGTCCGGGCTACCCGACCGCACAGGCCCCGTAGCTCGGACAAGGCGCGGCTTTACCGCGCCGGAAGAGTGAAAGGACTACAGCAGCGCTTTCGCTTTCGCGACCACGTTGTCCACGGTGAAGCCAAACTCTTCAAACAGCAGCTCCGCCGGCGCAGACTCACCGAAGGTGGTCATGCCGACGATCGCGCCATTCAGGCCCACATATTTGAACCAGTAGTCAGCGATACCCGCTTCGATAGCCACGCGCGCAGAGACGGCTTTCGGCAGCACGGCTTCACGGTAAGCGGCATCCTGCTTGTCGAACGCGTCGGTGGACGGCATGGAAACCACGCGCGCCTTCACGCCTTCGGCAGTCAGTTTTTCGTAAGCGGCGACCGCCAGCTCAACTTCAGAGCCGGTGGCGATGAAGATCAGTTCCGGCTGACCGGCACAATCCTTCAGCACGTAGCCGCCGCGGGCAACGTTCGCCAGCTGCTCTTCGGTACGCTCCTGCTGCGCCAGGTTCTGACGGGACAGAATCAGCGCGGTCGGGCCGTCCTGACGCTCTACGCCGTATTTCCACGCGATGGCGGATTCCACCTGGTCGCACGGACGCCATGTGGACATGTTCGGGGTGACGCGCAGGGAAGCCACCTGCTCTACCGGCTGGTGAGTCGGGCCGTCTTCGCCCAGACCGATGGAGTCGTGGGTGTAGACCATCACCTGACGCTGTTTCATCAGCGCCGCCATACGTACCGCGTTACGCGCGTACTCGACGAACATCAGGAAGGTGGAGGTATACGGCAGGAAACCGCCGTGCAGGGCGATACCGTTGGCAATCGCGGTCATACCGAATTCGCGCACGCCGTAGTGAATGTAGTTACCGGCAGTGTCTTCGTTGATCGCTTTAGAACCGGACCACAGGGTCAGGTTACTTGGCGCCAGGTCAGCGGAGCCGCCGAGGAATTCCGGCAGCAGCGGGCCGAAGGCTTCAATGGCGTTCTGGGACGCTTTACGGCTGGCGATTTTCGCCGGGTTAGCCTGCAGCTTAGCGATGAACTCGTTCGCTTTCGCGTCGAAGTCAGCCGGCATGTCGCCTTTCATACGACGAGTAAACTCAGCGGCTTCCTGCGGGAAGGCTTTGGCGTAGGCGGCAAATTTCTCGTTCCACGCAGACTCTTTCGCCTGGCCGGCTTCTTTGGCATCCCACTGGGCATAGATTTCAGACGGGATTTCAAACGCCGGATGTTTCCAGCCGAGCGCTTCGCGGGTCAGCGCGATTTCCGCGTCGCCCAGCGGCGCGCCGTGGGAGTCGTGGGTACCGGCTTTGTTCGGCGAACCGAAACCGATAATGGTTTTGCACATCAGCAGGGACGGTTTGTCGGTGACCGCACGCGCTTCTTCTACCGCGCGTTTAATCGAGTCAGCATCATGGCCGTCAACGCCGCGCACCACGTGCCAGCCGTAGGCTTCAAAGCGCTTCGCGGTGTCATCGGTGAACCAGCCTTCTACATGACCGTCGATGGAGATGCCGTTGTCGTCATAGAACGCAACAAGCTTGCCCAGCTTCAGGGTACCGGCCAGGGAGCATACCTCGTGGGAGATACCTTCCATCATGCAGCCGTCGCCCATGAACGCGTAGGTGAAGTGGTCAACAATGTCGTGGCCCGGACGGTTGAACTGCGCCGCCAGAGTTTTCTCCGCAATGGCCATACCGACCGCATTCGCAATACCCTGACCCAGCGGGCCGGTGGTGGTTTCAACACCCGCGGTGTAGCCGACTTCCGGGTGACCCGGCGTTTTAGAGTGCAGTTGACGGAAGTTCTTCAGCTCTTCAATCGGCAGATCATAACCGGTGAGGTGCAGCAGGCTGTAAATCAGCATGGAGCCGTGACCGTTGGACAGGACAAAACGGTCGCGGTCGGCCCAGGACGGGTTCTGCGGGTTATGATTCAGGAAATCACGCCACAGGACTTCGGCAATGTCAGCCATACCCATCGGGGCACCCGGGTGGCCGGATTTGGCTTTCTGTACTGCGTCCATGCTCAGCGCACGAATAGCGTTAGCAAGCTCTTTACGTGAGGACATTTTGACTCCAGATCGGATAATGAAGGCCATGCCCGCAACGACTTGACGACAGCGCGTTTTGGGCTACGCCGGAAAAAAGTGTGAACAATGTAACCTAAGCGGCAAAGCATGTACATGGAGCATCCTTTTGCCGTTTAAGAAATCTCTGGAACACGTTGTGCTACGGCGTAATCCTCTCGCCCGCATTCTCATATAGTATTTATAATTTGCACAGGATACGGCAGGCAGCCATCGCCGTTTTTTCGGATAAATAACCATAAGATTGTGGAAGATAAAAAATGAAATTTCGTTCAGCTATTCTTGCCCTTGGGATCGCAGCAACGCTAACCGGATGCCAGAACATGGATTCCAACGGCCTGCTTAGCTCCGGCGCGGAGGCCTTCCAGGCTTACTCGCTCAGCGACGAGCAGGTGAAAGCCTTAAGCGACAAAGCCTGTCAGGAGATGGATGCGAAAGCGACTATCGCGCCTGCCAGCAGTGAATACAGCAAACGTCTGGGTAAAATCGCCGCCGCGCTGGGGGACAACATCAACGGCCAGCCGGTGAACTATAAGGTGTACCAGACCAAAGACGTTAACGCCTTCGCCATGGCTAACGGCTGCATCCGCGTTTACAGCGGGCTGATGGATTTGATGAATGATAATGAAGTTGAAGCGGTCATCGGCCACGAAATGGGTCACGTCGCGCTGGGCCACGTGAAGAAAGGGATGCAGGTAGCGCTGGGCACTAACGCGGTACGCGCGGCGGCGGCCTCCGCGGGCGGCATCGTCGGCAGTCTGTCGCAATCGCAGCTGGGCGATCTGGGCGAGAAGCTGGTGAACTCGCAGTTCTCCCAGCGTCAGGAATCGGAAGCGGACGACTACTCGTACGATCTGCTGCGCAAGCGCGGAATCAATCCGGCGGGTCTCGCCACCAGCTTCGAGAAACTGGCGAAGCTGGAAGCCGGACGCCAAAGCTCAATGTTTGACGATCACCCGGCATCGGAAGCACGCGCTCAGCATATCCGCGATCGCATGGCGGCGGACGGCATCAAATAATTCTCGCCCCGGTTTGTAACAAATCGGACGTTATGGGCGGGCTCCGGACAGCGCACCGCCACCGGAGCGTACACGTCGTACGTGAGGATAGCGAGCGCTGCCCGGCTGCAAAATGGCGAGTAAAATAGTCCGCTTACTCGCCTTTTTTCGCCGCCTGGATATACAGCATTTCCAGCGCCAGCGTCGCCGCCGCCAGGGCGGTGATTTCAGACTGGTCGTAGGCCGGAGCGACTTCCACCACGTCCATGCCGACGATGTTCAGATCCTTGAGGCCACGCACCAGCTTGATCGCCCGATCGGAGGTCAGCCCGCCGATCACCGGCGTACCGGTACCCGGGGCAAACGCCGGATCCAGACAGTCAATATCAAAGGTCAGATACACCGGCATATCGCCGACGATCTGTTTCACCTGAGCGATCACGTCGTCAACGCTGCGATCGTTGACCTGGCCCGCATCCAGCACCGTGAAGCCGTTGTCCTTATCAAACTCGGTACGGATACCGAGCTGCACCGAATGATGCGGATCGATCAGGCCTTCGTTCGGCGCGGTGTAGAACATGGTGCCATGGTCAAATTCGCAGCCGTTAGCGTAGGTATCGGTGTGGGCATCGAAATGTACCAGCGCCATTTTGCCGAAGTGCTTAGCATGCGCGCGCAGCAGCGGTAGCGTCACAAAATGGTCGCCGCCGAAGGAGAGCATGCGTTTACCTGTCGCCAGCAGTTTTTCCGCGTGGGCCTGCAGCTTTTCACTCATTTCACGCGCGTCGCCGAAGGCATAAACCAGATCGCCGCAGTCCACGACGTTCAGGCGCTCGCGCATGTCAAAATTCCACGGGAAGCGGTTATGCTCCCACGCAAGGTTCGTCGACACCTGACGGATCGCCGCCGGGCCATGACGGCCGCCCGCGCGTCCGGAGGTCGCCATATCAAACGGTACGCCGGTGATGACCCAGTCCGCATCGCTGTCATACGGCATGAAATTCATCGGTAGACGCAGAAAACCAAATGCGTTGGATACCAGGGAGTTATCGTATTGATGACCTAAGGTGCTCATGGATATGACCTCTTTTACCGTCGTTGTATTGAAATACAAATATAAAAAAACCCCTCCGCGTCGTTAGGCCCGACGAGGAAGGGTTTTGAATGAGTTTACTGCTTAATTGGGCGAATTATCGCCGCAAATTTCTACGCGTTCAAGCAAGTTTGGCGAATGGCGCAATCGGCTTCGCCTTCCTCTTCCCTCTCCATTACGGAGAGGGCGTATATCACTCGTCTTCCAGATAAGTGTAGCCGTATAAACCCGCTTCGAACTCTTCAAGGAACTGCTGCTGCAGGGCGGCGTCCAGGTCCGTATTTTTCACCTGATCGCGGAATTGGGTCAACAGCGTGTTCGGATCGAGCTGCACGTACTGCAGCATGTCCGCAACGGTATCCCCTTCATCAGACAGCTCAACTTCCACGCTGCCGTCAGGGAAGACAAACACGTCTACGGCTTCCGTATCGCCGAACAGGTTGTGCATATTGCCGAGGATCTCCTGGTAGGCGCCCACCATAAAGAAGCCCAGCATAGGCGGATTCTCCGGATCGTATTCCGGCATCGGCATGGTGGTCGCAATACCGTCGCCATCCACATAGTGGTCAATCGCGCCATCGGAATCACAGGTGATATCCAGCAGCACCGCGCGGCGTTCCGGCACCATGTTCAGCCCTTCCAGCGGCATCACCGGGAACAGCTGATCGATACCCCATGCATCCGGCATCGACTGGAACAGGGAAAAGTTGACGTAAATCTTATCCGCCATGCGCTCCTGCAGCTCATCGATAATCGGACGATGCGCGCGGTTGCTGGGGTCGAGCTGTTTCTGCACTTCATGGCACATATTCAGATACAGCTGCTCGGCCCAGGCGCGCTCCTGAAGATTAAAGGTGCCGGAGGAGTAGCCGATGTGGATATCGTGCAGATCCATCTGGCTGTCGTGCAGCCATTCGCGCAGCGAGCGGCGGTTGCCGGTTTCCTGCATCTCCAGCCAGGTTTCCCACATGCTTTGCAGCGGACGCGCGGCGTCTTCCGCAGGCGGAGTCGCCTCGGTATATTCGTTACGCTCAACGCCGATAATGTTCGATACCAGCACGGTGTGGTGCGCCGTGACCGCACGACCGGATTCGGTGATCACCGTCGGATGCGGCAGACCGTTCTCTTCGCAGGCATCGCCAATCGCCCAGATGATGTTGTTGGCATATTCGTTCAGGCCGTAGTTCACCGAACAGTCGGACTGGGAGCGGGTGCCTTCATAATCAACGCCGAGACCACCGCCAACGTCGAAGCACTGAATATTCACGCCCAGCTTATGCAGCTCCACGTAGAAGCGCGACGATTCACGCACGCCGGTGGCGATATCGCGAATATTGGCCATCTGCGAGCCAAGGTGGAAGTGCAGCAGCTGCAGGCTGTCCAGATGCCCGGCTGAGCGCAGAATTTCAACCAGCTGCAGAACCTGGGTCGCCGCGAGACCGAATTTGGATTTTTCGCCGCCGGAGGACTGCCATTTGCCAGAGCCCTGCGAAGCCAGACGCGCACGCACGCCAAGACGCGGCACCACGTTCAGCCGCTCGGCTTCTTCGAGCACGATGGCGATTTCCGACATCTTCTCGATGACCAGATAGACCTTGTGGCCCATTTTTTCGCCCACCAGCGCCAGGCGGATATATTCACGGTCTTTATAACCGTTACAAACAATCACGCTGCGGGTCATACCGGCGTGCGCCAGTACCGCCATCAGCTCGGCCTTCGAGCCGGCTTCCAGACCCAGCGGTTCGCCGGAGTGGATCAGCGATTCAATCACGCGGCGATGCTGGTTAACCTTGATCGGATAAACCAGGAAGTAGTCGCCGTTATAGCCATAAGATTCGCGCGCCCGTTTAAAGGCGGCGTTAATCGAACGCAGGCGGTGCTGCAAAATCTGCGGGAAGCAGAACAGTGCAGGCAGGCGCTGCCCCTGAGCTTCACGCGCTTTCACCAGCTCGGCAAGGTCAACGCGCGCTTCCGGGACGTCAGGATCCGGGCAGACGCTAATATGGCCCAGTTCGTTAACGTCGTAGTAGTTATTACCCCACCAGGCAATATTGTAAGTACGTAGCATCTTGCTGGCTTCCTGGGAGCTCATCGCAACCTCCTGCATGGAACGTAGTACACCGTGATCGCCTGCTGACGAAGGCGAAGATAAAGACATGTCGTCAGACATAGCGAACCTCAAATTTTAGTAACAAGTGTAAAACAGTTGACTACTATCGCAATCCGAAGAAGCGATAACAACCCATAAACAGTCCGAAATCCCAGTAGATAGTGCTGGTCTTGCGGCTGAGCGACCGGTTTCTTATTCATATCATCGTAAAACACGTACCCGAACGGAGTATGACAGTCCGGAGAAACCACGAGAAAACCCTTGCTATCGCAAGAGAGCCCTTGTTCAGTGTTCCAGCAGCCTGCCGGCCCGGGAATCCTGAGAAGCGCCGAGATGGGTAGAACATCGGCTGGTTTGCATGAGAGAGATGCGGGTTGCGGGATAGTGACGCGCGACGGAACGACGCGACGAATCAGGCGAAAAACGTGGGTTCATTATCTGGTATCACCTCCACACTGCCCCGAGACGGGCCAGCGACAAGCCAAAGCTATACGTTCCAGACAGCCAGCGAAAACGCCGCCGCGGGACTCTGTCAATACAGACTGCTTAACCCGGCTGGAAGTGGCGTCACGAAGCAAATGCTCGTGCGCTGTTTTAATGAGCCGCGCGCGGCGTTTTATACCGAGAAGCGGGGTAAAAAGCAAAATAAAAATATGCGCGTTGCCGGGGATTGTCAGGAAAAATTGCCACCGCCCTTTTTCTATAAATGCGACGAATATCAAAAAAGGCTGGAAATGGGGTCAAGAACTGCCCTAAAATAGCCGTCCAGAAGTTAATCCATCTATACTGATTAACACTCAGACTGCTCGTGTCGCTACCTGCAAGCTTTGGTAGAGTCATCCGTCAAAGCCATTCTACACAACAGTATGAGCTACCCGAATCGTCCACAGGTGAAATAAAACATGGCAAAACACCTCTTTACGTCAGAGTCCGTATCAGAAGGGCATCCCGACAAAATTGCTGACCAAATCTCCGACGCCGTGCTGGATGCGATCCTCGAACAGGATCCGAAGGCGCGCGTAGCTTGTGAAACCTACGTCAAAACCGGCATGGTTCTGGTCGGTGGCGAGATCACCACCAGCGCATGGGTTGATATTGAAGAGATCACCCGCAACACGGTCCGTGAAATTGGCTACGTGCATTCCGACATGGGCTTTGACGCCAACTCCTGCGCGGTCCTGAGCGCTATCGGTAAACAGTCTCCGGACATCAACCAGGGCGTTGACCGCGCCGATCCGCTGGAACAGGGCGCGGGCGACCAGGGCCTGATGTTTGGCTATGCCACCAACGAAACCGACGTGCTGATGCCGGCGCCGATCACCTATGCCCACCGTCTGGTGCAGCGTCAGGCCGAAGTACGCAAAAACGGCACCCTGCCGTGGCTGCGCCCGGATGCGAAAAGCCAGGTCACCTTCCAGTACGACGACGGTAAAATCGTCGGGATTGACGCGGTAGTCCTGTCGACCCAGCACGCGGAAGATATCGACCAGAAATCGCTGCAGGAAGCGGTGATGGAAGAGATCATCAAACCGGTCCTGCCGACCGAGTGGCTGAACAGCGCCACAAAATTCTTTATCAACCCAACCGGCCGTTTTGTTATCGGCGGACCAATGGGCGACTGTGGCCTGACCGGGCGTAAAATCATCGTTGACACCTACGGCGGCATGGCTCGTCACGGCGGCGGCGCGTTCTCCGGTAAAGATCCATCTAAAGTGGACCGTTCCGCAGCCTACGCGGCGCGCTATGTAGCGAAAAATATCGTTGCCGCTGGCCTGGCCGATCGTTGTGAAATTCAGGTTTCCTACGCCATCGGCGTGGCAGAGCCGACTTCAATCATGGTTGAAACCTTCGGTACCGAAAAAGTGCCTTCTGAGCAGCTGACCCTGCTGGTGCGTGAGTTCTTTGACCTGCGTCCGTACGGCCTGATTCAGATGCTGGATCTGCTGCACCCGATCTACAAAGAGACGGCGGCATACGGTCACTTCGGTCGCGAACATTTCCCATGGGAAAAAACCGACAAGGCAGCCCAGCTGCGCGAAGCGTCCGGTCTGAAATAATCTCCGCACTCCCCCGATTTCAAGGCCAGCCCCGCGCTGGCCTTTTTACTTTAGCTCCCCTCCGCTGACGCCGAATTCTGCCTTAGCCCGCTCAAAATGGAAGCGATTACATCATATACAGAGCAAATATTTCCCTTAAATACGTGCAAAATGTAATAACGCTTCACTTTGTTACACAATATTTCAGCAAAGTCTGATTAGCGCTTTTAATTTCTTAAGCTAAACTCAATTAATATACTGATTTAAATACGTTTATAGTAATTACGTTTCTTTACTCTAGTGTAACCGATTACACAGCCGTGATTACTATCACATTTTTTTACTACGTATTTACCTACCCTACGCATCGACAGGATCAATAACTCAACCGGAGGGCGTTATGCCTGACAACAAAAAACAAGGGCGTTCGAACAAGACGATGACGTTCTTTGTCTGCTTCCTCGCCGCACTGGCTGGCCTGCTGTTCGGCCTTGATATCGGTGTTATTGCGGGTGCCTTACCCTTTATTGCCAATGAGTTCCAGATAAGCGCCCACACTCAGGAATGGGTGGTCAGCTCTATGATGTTCGGCGCCGCCGTCGGCGCGGTGGGCAGCGGCTGGCTCTCCTTCAAACTCGGGCGTAAAAAAAGCCTGATGATTGGCGCCATCCTGTTCGTTGCCGGCTCGCTGTTCTCCGCCGCCGCGCCGAACGTAGAAGTGCTGCTGATCTCCCGCGTGCTGCTCGGCCTGGCCGTGGGCGTCGCCTCCTACACCGCCCCGCTGTATCTGTCTGAAATCGCACCGGAAAAAATCCGCGGCAGCATGATTTCGATGTACCAGCTGATGATTACCATTGGTATTCTCGGCGCCTATCTTTCCGATACGGCATTCAGCTACAGCGGCGCCTGGCGCTGGATGCTCGGGGTGATTATTATCCCGGCGGTGCTGCTGCTGATTGGCGTGGTTTTCCTGCCGGACAGCCCGCGCTGGTTTGCCGCCAAGCGCCGCTTTGTCGATGCTGAACGCGTTCTGCTGCGCCTGCGTGACACCAGCGCTGAAGCGAAACGCGAGCTGGATGAGATCCGCGAAAGCCTGAAGGTAAAACAGTCCGGCTGGTCGCTGTTTAAAGAAAACAGCAACTTCCGCCGCGCGGTATTCCTCGGCGTTCTGCTGCAGGTGATGCAACAGTTCACCGGTATGAACGTCATCATGTACTACGCGCCGAAGATTTTTGAACTGGCAGGCTATGCCAACACCACCGAACAGATGTGGGGCACCGTCATCGTCGGTCTGACCAACGTGCTGGCGACCTTTATCGCCATCGGGCTGGTCGACCGCTGGGGTCGCAAGCCGACGCTGATCCTCGGCTTTATCGTCATGGCGCTCGGCATGGGCATTCTGGGCAGCATGATGCATATCGGCATCCACTCCGCCACGGCGCAGTACTTTGCCGTCCTGATGCTGCTGATGTTTATCGTTGGCTTTGCCATGAGCGCCGGCCCGCTGATTTGGGTGCTGTGTTCCGAAATCCAGCCGCTGAAAGGGCGTGATTTCGGTATCACCTGTTCGACGGCCACCAACTGGATTGCCAACATGATCGTCGGCGCGACGTTCCTCACCATGCTGAACTCGCTGGGCAGCGCCAACACCTTCTGGGTCTATGGCGGCCTGAACATCCTGTTCATCTTCCTGACCCTGTGGCTGATCCCGGAAACCAAAAACGTTTCGCTGGAGCATATCGAACGTAACCTGATGAAAGGCCGCAAGCTGCGCGAAATCGGCGCGCGCGACTAGCCTGATACGCTTCCTCCCGCCCGGGAGGAAGCTTCTTCTTGCTCTCCTCACCCCGCCGCACTATCCTCTGGCGCTATGAAAACACCCCGAATTCCCATTGCCCTTCAACAGGCCGTTATGCGCAGCCTGCGGGAGAATCTGGCCAAAGCGAACCTCAAGCTGGGACGCCATTACCCTGAACCGGCGCTGGTTTATCAGCAGCGGGGAACCTCCGCCGGTACCGCCTGGCTGGAGAAAAACGAAATCCGCCTTAACCCGGTGCTGCTGCTGGAAAACCAGCAGGCGTTTATTGATGAAGTCGTGCCGCACGAGCTGGCCCACCTGCTGGTGTGGAAACACTTTGGCCGCGTCGCGCCGCACGGTAAAGAATGGAAATGGATGATGGAAAGCGTGCTGGGCGTTCCGGCTCTGCGCACCCATCGTTTCGAACTCGATTCAGTCCGTAAAAATACCTTCCCCTACCGCTGCCAATGCCAGCAGCACCAGCTTACCGTCCGCCGCCACAATCGCGTGATGCGCGGGGAGGCCACCTATCGCTGCGTGCGCTGCGGAGATGTTCTGGTGGCGGAAAAGTAATCTCCGGAAATAATTGGAAATTTTCTGATCTGACTGATTGCGTCTGGCAATCACATTCGTTACGTTGCGGGCTCGTTTTGACACGGAGTTAACGATGTCCCGTATTCATACTTTTGCTGCCGCGTTTCTTAGCGCGGCAGTATGCGCCCCGCTTGCAGCGGAAGGAATCAACAGTTTTTCTCAGGCCAAGACCGCTGGGGTCAAGGTCAATGCCGACGCCCCCGGCGATTTCTACTGCGGCTGTAAAATCAACTGGCAGGGAAAAAAGGGGGTTATCGACCTGGAATCTTGTGGCTATAAAGTGCGTAAAAATGAAAATCGCGCCAGCCGGGTCGAGTGGGAGCATGTGGTTCCCGCATGGCAGTTTGGCCATCAGCGGCAGTGCTGGCAGGACGGCGGGCGCAAAAACTGCGCCAAAGATCCGGAATACCGCAAGATGGAAAGCGACATGCATAACCTGCAGCCGGCGGTCGGCGAGGTCAACGGCGACCGCGCCAACTTTATGTACAGCCAGTGGAACGGCGGCGAAGGCCAGTACGGCCAGTGCGCAATGAAGGTTGATTTTAAAGATAAAGTTGCCGAGCCGCCGGCGCGCGCGCGTGGCGCCATCGCCCGTACCTACTTCTATATGCGCGACCGCTACCAGCTCAATCTTTCCCGCCAGCAAACCCAGCTGTTTACCGCCTGGGATAAGATGTACCCGGTCACGACCTGGGAGTGCGAACGCGACGCGCGTATTGCCAAAGTTCAGGGCAACCATAATCCTTATGTCCTGCAGGCTTGCCAGGCGCAAAAGAGCTAACCTACACTAGCGGCAATTGTTAATTTGCAGCTTCACTCCTCCCCCTTGACTGGGGGAAGAGATATCTGCGCTAAGAACGGAACATCAAGCATGCGCATTCCTCGCATCCATCACCCGGAACGTATTACCACGGGTAGCCAGATAGCGCTTTCCGACGACGCGGCCAACCATGTCGGTCGCGTTTTACGGATGGGTAAAGGCCAGGCAATAGAGCTTTTTGACGGCAGCAATCAGATCTTCGAGGCGGTCATTGTCGAGGCCGGTAAGAAAAATGTTCTGGTTGAAGTACAGAGCAGCAAAGTTGATAACCGTGAATCCCCGCTGCATATCCATTTGGGCCAGGTGATGTCCCGCGGCGAAAAAATGGAATTCACCATCCAGAAATCGATCGAACTTGGTGTAAGCCTCATAACGCCACTGTTTTCCGAGCGTTGTGGCGTTAAACTGGACGCCGAACGTTTGCAGAAAAAGATCCAGCAGTGGCAGAAAATCGCCATTGCCGCCTGCGAGCAAAGCGGCCGCAACGTGGTGCCGGAGATCCGCCCGGCCATGCAGCTTGAAGCCTGGTGTGCGGAGCAGGACGAAGGTCTGAAGCTTAATTTGCACCCTCGCGCCAGCGCCAGCATTAACACGCTGCCCCTGCCGGTCGAACGCATCCGGCTGCTGATTGGCCCGGAAGGCGGCCTGTCGGCAGAAGAGATAGCGATGACCGCTCGCTACCAGTTTACTGATATCCTGTTGGGACCGCGCGTTCTGCGTACAGAGACAACTGCGCTCACTGCCATAACCGCCCTGCAGGTGCGTTTTGGCGACTTAGGTTGAAGCGTTAACGGAGAAGAACAATGATTAAGCTCGGCATCGTGATGGACCCCATCGCAACCATCAACATCAAGAAAGACACCAGCTTCGCCATGTTGCTGGAAGCGCAGCGTCGCGGCTATGAACTCCATTATATGGAGATGAACGATCTGTACTTAATCAACGGCGAAGCCCGCGCCCGTACGCGCAAGCTGAGCGTCGAGCAGAACTACGACAAATGGTACGCGTTCAACGGCGAGCAGGATCTGCCTCTCGCGGACCTTGACGTCATTCTGATGCGTAAAGATCCGCCATTCGATACCGAGTTTATCTACGCGACCTACATCCTCGAACGCGCCGAAGAACAAGGCACGCTTATCGTCAATAAGCCGCAGAGCTTGCGCGACTGTAACGAAAAGCTGTTTACCGCCTGGTTCTCCGAGCTGACCCCGGAAACGCTGGTCACCCGTAATAAGGCGCAGCTGAAAGCCTTCTGGGAAAAACACGGCGATATCATCCTCAAACCGCTGGACGGTATGGGCGGCACCTCCATTTTCCGCGTTAAAGAGGGTGACCCTAACCTCGGCGTCATCACCGAGACGCTGACCGAGCTGGGCAACCGCTACTGCATGGCGCAGAACTATCTACCCGCCATTAAAGATGGCGATAAGCGCGTGCTGGTGGTTGACGGCGAGCCGGTTTCTTACTGCCTGGCCCGTATCCCGCAGGGCGGCGAAACCCGCGGTAACCTTGCGGCCGGCGGTCGTGGCGAAGCGCGCCCGCTGACCGAAAGCGACTGGGCCATCGCCCGCCGCGTTGGCCCCACGCTGAAGGCCAAAGGCTTAATCTTCGTCGGCCTGGATATCATCGGCGATCGCCTGACGGAAATTAACGTCACCAGCCCCACCTGCGTTCGTGAAATCGAAGCCGCCTTCCCGATTTCCATTACCGGGATGCTGATGGACGCCATTGAGCAGCGCCTCAATAAATAAAGCGCTTATTCCGGCTGCAGGCCTGCGCCTGTAGCCTGGAGCCAGCGCAGACGATTCGCTATCAGGTTCAGGCAGGCAATGCGCCTTGAGCCTGAAAGATAAAGTGAATCGACACTCCCTTGCTTTACCCGCATACTGGGTGCTGCTTTTTTGAACCAGGAACAGAACCTCTGACAATGAATTTACAGCATCACTTTCTAATTGCCATGCCTGCTCTCCAGGACCCGATGTTCCGTCGCTCCGTAGTCTATATCTGCGAGTATAACGATGACGGTGCCATGGGCATCATCATCAATAAGCCGATGGAAAATCTGCAGGTTGAAGGGATCCTGGAGAAATTAAAAATCACGCCTGAACCGCGCAATCCCGAGATCCGCCTGGATAAACCGGTGATGGTTGGCGGTCCGCTGGCCGAGGATCGGGGTTTTATACTGCATTCGCCGCCCTCCGATTTTTCCTCCAGCATCCGTATTTCCGATAACACGGTGATTACCACCTCCCGCGACGTGCTCGAAACGCTGGGTACGGATAAACAGCCAGAGAACGTACTGGTTGCGCTGGGCTATGCTTCCTGGGAGAAAGGCCAGCTGGAGCAAGAGATACTGGATAACGCCTGGCTCACCGCGCCGGCCGATCGGAATATTTTGTTCAGCACGCCGATAGCCGACCGCTGGCGCGAGGCTGCGAAGCTGATTGGCATTGATATCGTGACCATGCCAGCCGATGCGGGGCACGCGTAATGAGCGAAACGTTTTTAGGCTTTGATTTTGGTACCAAAAGCATTGGCGTCGCCGTAGGGCAGCGCATCACCGGCACCGCCCGCCCTCTCCCCGCGTTGAAAGCGCAGGACGGTAAGCCTGACTGGAACGTTATTGAGAAACTGCTGAAAGAGTGGCAGCCTGAAGCCGTGATTGTCGGCCTGCCGCTGAATATGGACGGCACGGAACAGCCCCTGACCGCCCGTGCGCGCAACTTCGCGAATAAAATTCATGGCCGCTTCGGCGTGCAGATAACCCTGCATGATGAACGTCTGAGCACGGTTGAAGCCAGAGCTGGGCTATTCGAACAGGGTGGATTCCGGGCGCTCAATAAAGGCAGCGTGGATTCCGCTTCCGCCGTTATTATTCTGGAAAGCTACTTCGAGCAGGGTTACTGAAGCTGAATGATGGCGCCCCATACCAGCGGCAGGCGCCATCATCCTGATTTCATGTTTAGTGGCGCAGATGTTCATTCGCCCAGCTGACCGCCTGAGTGCGGTTCTTCACGCTAAGCTTACGGAACACGTTGTACAGATGGGTACGCACCGTGTTTTCACTGATAAACAGCGCGCGGGCAATATCCAGATTGGTCGCCCCGCAGCGCAGTTCATTGAGGATTTCACATTCACGCTCGGTCAGCGGTGAATTTTCCGCAGGCGCCGATACATGATCCGCCGCATACATCGCCGGGTGCATCACGCTCAATTCAGCCGTCTGTTCGCCGTTCAGCACAGCCTTAACGCCCTCAATTAAGCGCGATTCATCATCGTCATGACGGAAAACACCATACAGCGCTGGCCACTGCGCCATTTCGTAGAGCTCATACTTTTGTGCGCTATTGATAATCAATAAACGAGGGTTATCTGCCTGCATGCGAATAATATCGCGCCATACGCTATTCAACTTTTTATTTGAAACCGCAATATCAAATAATATTACAGAATCTTTCAAAAGGCGTTGCGCGAGGGGTTTGTTAATATTTTGCAGAATGACCGATGCGGATAACCTTTCGGCCAGCCAGGTCGCAAATGCTTTGCTTTGAATGGAGGGGTGAGTAATAAAAGTAACCTGGTGAGAAAAAGCCGAATTCTCAGATAAATTAATCACTTAAAACTCTCCTTAGTTGATTTCCGCCTTCATAGCGGTTAAATGAATTAACAAGAATACGATCGCCTGTGTATTTATAAAAACAAATCATTTTTACACATTGAAACAATATTCCATGGGAATCTTCCTATCCCTGCAAACAGCATAAATCGAATGCCTTAAGAGAGTCAAAAGATTATCAAACTTTTTTCCTGGTTATGAGAGGTTTATGTCAATTCGTTTTTCATGGAATAGATTACTCGGCTTAATCTTAGGTGTTTATTTGTAATATCAAATAAAGGTACCAAACATTAATAAAACATTATTATAACAAGCTATTGGTAGGATCTCTGAATATAAAAAGCGCAGCTATAAAAGCCCCGCGGCCGTACGTTGCTGAAAGCTTTGCGTAAATGTTTGCATGCCCGATTGCTGCCCGGTTTGCATCACGCCGGGCAACTGATGCGTTTTCCCCTCTCGGATCAAATTAGCCACCGCCGGGGTGTTAACCAAAAGCTCGTATAACGCAACTCTGCCGCCAGCAGCATCTGGAAACAGTTTTTGTGCCAGCACCGCGCATAAGCTCCCCGCCAGTTGGCTGCGAACCTGCTCTTTCTCCTGCGCCGGGAAGACGTCCACCAGCCTCTCAACCGCCTGCGCCGCACCGCGCGTATGCAGCGTTGCCATCACCAGATGTCCGGTCTCCGCTGCGGTTAATGCCAGGCGGATCGTTTCGCTGTCACGCAGCTCCCCTAACAGAATGACATCCGGGTCCTGACGCAGCGCGGCGCGTAGGGCAGCGGCAAATGAGGGGCAGTGTCGGCCGATTTCCCGCTGCTGGATCAGACAGCGCTCGCTGCGGTGAATAAACTCAACCGGATCTTCCAGCGTCAGGATATGGCCGCTGAGGCGCTGGTTAAGATAGCCCACCATCGCCGCCAGGGTGGTTGATTTTCCGCTACCGGTAGCCCCCGTGACCAGGATAAGCCCGCTCTCTTCATTGAGCAGCTCCGTTAAGGCGGCCGGCGCGCCGAGATCCGCCAGCTGAGGGCAGGTTTCCGCCAGCAGACGCAGCGCCAGCGACAGACCGCGATTGTGCGCAAATGCGCTGGCGCGCAGGCGCGGCCCGTCCGCCGGAGTCAGCGCGAAATCGACCTGCCCGCAGGCCTGCCACTGCGCGAGCTGCTCGGCGTTGAGCCAATCAGTGAGTATCTTGCCAATATCGGGAGAGGTAAACGGCGCGGGCTCCAGCTTTCCCTGGCGACGCCAGCGCGGCGCTGAAGCATTGCACAGGTGTAGATCGGAGACGTTATGCTTTACACTAAGGGCCACTATTTCTTCCAGTTCCATAACTCATCCTCGGTATATGAACGATATTGCGCATAACCTGGCACAGGTCCGGGACAAAATCTCAGCCGCTGCCGCACGCTGCGGCCGTGCTCCAGAAGAAGTTACGTTGCTTGCAGTCAGTAAAACGAAACCTGCGAGCGCTATCGAAGAAGCGATGGCCGCCGGCCAGCTCGCGTTTGGCGAAAACTATGTTCAGGAAGGCGTGGATAAAATCCGCTACTTTCAGGAAACGGGCGCCACCGGGCTACAGTGGCACTTTATTGGTCCGCTGCAGTCCAATAAGAGCCGTCTGGTGGCCGAACATTTTGACTGGTGCCATACCGTCGATCGTCTCAAAATCGCCGTCCGCCTGAGCGAACAGCGCCCGGCTCAACTGCCGCCGCTCAACGTGCTGATTCAAATCAATATTAGCGATGAGCAGAGCAAATCGGGTATTCCGCCTGAAGAGCTGGACGCGCTGGCGGCAGAAATCGCTAAACTCCCTAATCTGCAGCTACGCGGTTTAATGGCCATTCCCGCGCCAGAGTCAGAATATGTAAGGCAGTTTGCCGTCGCCCAACAAATGGCGGTAGCATTTGCGCGGCTAAAAACGCACTACCCTACCGTCGATACGCTGTCGCTGGGAATGTCGGATGATATGGAAGCCGCCATCGCGGCGGGAAGCACTATGGTGCGCATCGGAACCGCAATTTTCGGCGCGCGCGACTACAGCAAAAAACAAGGAATCTGAGGAACGCCATGAAGACGTTGACTTTCCTGCTCTCAACGGTCATTGAGCTTTACACAATGGTCGTGTTATTACGCGTCTGGATGCAGTGGGCGCGCTGCGACTTTTATAACCCGTTTTCGCAGTTCGTAGTCAAGGCTACGCAGCCTGTCGTTGGGCCGCTGCGCCGCATTATTCCGGCGATGGGGCCTCTCGATAGCGCTTCCCTGCTGGTCGCCTTTATTCTCTGCGTCGTGAAAGCTATCGTGCTGTTTATGGTCGTGACCTTCCAGCCGATTATCTGGATTTCCGCGCTGCTGATCCTCATTAAAACCGTCGGCTCGCTGATCTTCTGGGTTCTTCTGTTAATGGCGATTATGAGCTGGGTAAGCCAGGGCCGCAGTCCGGTGGAATTTGTTCTGATGCAGCTGGCCGATCCGCTGCTGCGCCCGATCCGCAGATTGCTGCCATCGATGGGCGGCATTGATTTCTCGCCGATGGTGCTGGTTCTGCTGCTGTACGTGATCAACATGGGTATCGCCGAACTGTTGCAGGCTACCGGCAACGTTCTGCTTCCGGGGCTGTGGATGGCGCTATGAGTGCCGTCGAAGCCTGCGCTGACGGGTTGGTCTTACGGCTGTATATTCAGCCCAAGGCCAGCCGCGACAGCATCGTTGGTTTACATGGCGACGAGCTCAAAGTCGCCATTACCGCGCCACCCGTTGACGGCCAGGCCAACGCCCATCTGGTAAAATTCCTCGCCAAACAGTTTCGCGTAGCGAAAAGCCAGGTGCTTATTGAGAAAGGCGAACTGGGTCGCCACAAACAGATAAAAATCATTCATCCGCAGCAGATCCCGGACGGGGTCGCCGCGCTGACGGAATAAACAGGATCTCTTATGCAAAAAGTTGTTCTCGCTACCGGCAACCCCGGAAAAGTGCGCGAGCTGGCCTCGCTGCTGGCAGATTTTGGCCTTGATATCGTTGCGCAAACCGAGCTGGGCGTGGATTCCGCAGAGGAAACCGGCCTGACGTTTATCGAAAACGCCATTCTGAAGGCGCGCCATGCCGCGCAACTGACCGGGCTCCCGGCCATCGCCGATGACTCAGGTCTGGCCGTCGATGCGTTAGGCGGCGCGCCGGGCATCTACTCCGCCCGTTATTCCGGTGAAGGTGCGACCGACCAGCGGAATCTGGAAAAGCTGCTCGACGCGCTTCGCGACGTGCCGAACGATAAGCGTCAGGCGCAATTCCACTGCGTGCTGGTCTATCTGCGCCATGCGGAAGATCCGACGCCGCTGGTTTGCCACGGCAGCTGGCCGGGCATCATCGCTCGCGAAGCCGCAGGCAGCGGCGGCTTTGGTTACGATCCGATTTTCTTTGTTCCGACGGAAGGTAAAACCGCAGCGGAGCTAAGCCGTGAAGAAAAGAGCGCCATTTCCCACCGCGGACGCGCGCTTAAACTGTTACTGGAAGCCTTACGTAATGGCTAATTTGCCGCCCCTGAGCCTCTATATTCACATCCCGTGGTGCGTGCAGAAATGCCCGTACTGCGATTTCAATTCGCATGCGTTGAAAGGCGAGGTGCCGCATGACGACTACGTTCAGCATCTGCTGAACGATCTGCGAGCCGACGCTCACTATGCGCAGGGACGTGAAATCGGGACTATTTTCATTGGCGGCGGTACGCCGAGCCTGCTCTCCGGCCCGGCGATGCAAACCCTGCTCGACGGCGTGCGCGAGTCTCTTCCGCTGGCGTCCAACGCGGAAATCACCATGGAAGCCAACCCCGGCACCGTGGAAACGGATCGCTTTGTCGAGTACCAGCGCGCGGGCATTAATCGTATCTCCATCGGCGTACAGAGCTTTAGCGAACAGAAGCTGCAGCGGCTCGGGCGCATCCATGGGCCACAGGAAGCCAAACGCGCGGCAAACCTGGCAAGCGGCCTGGGGCTACGCAGTTTTAACCTCGATTTAATGCATGGCCTGCCGGACCAGTCTCTGGAAGAGGCGCTGGACGACCTGCGCCAGGCGATTGCGCTCAATCCGCCGCATCTCTCCTGGTATCAGCTGACCATTGAGCCAAACACCCTGTTTGGTTCGCGGCCGCCGACCCTGCCCGATGACGACGCGCTGTGGGACATTTATGAACAGGGGCATAGCCTGCTCAGCGCGGCGGGCTATCAGCAATATGAAACCTCCGCCTACGCTAAGCCGGGCTATCAGTGCCAGCATAACCTGAACTACTGGCGCTTTGGCGACTACCTCGGGATTGGCTGCGGCGCGCACGGCAAAGTGACGTTCCCGGACGGGCGCATACTGCGGACGGCGAAAACCCGGCATCCACGCGGTTACATGGAAGGCCGCTATCTGGAGCGCCAGCATGATGTGGAAGATGCGGATAAACCGTTTGAGTTCTTTATGAACCGTTTCCGCCTGCTGGAAGCCGCCCCGCGCGATGAATTCAGCCGCTACACCGGCCTTGATGAGCGTACGATCCGTCCGCAAATCGATGCCGCCATCGCCGAAGGCTACCTGACGGAAGATGAGCGCTACTGGCAAATTACCGAGCACGGTAAGCTATTTTTGAATTCCCTTCTCGAACTCTTCCTCAGCGAATAACGCCCTCTCCGCCTATCCCGTTATAAAAATAACGGGATAATTAATTACTCGACATTCTCGAAATATCAATAGCGCTATTTCCGAACTATTTCAATTCAACATTCATAATGAAAATATATTCACATTCATTTATTGAAAATAAATATAACCAACCGCACAAAAATACCTATTTGATCGATTCATTGAGAAAAAGTGTGAGTCAGACGGCTTAAAGATGTCAGACAACAAGGATAATATGTCATACAGAAACAAAGAATGACTCTTAAGATATTGACCAATTACCCCAAGTGCATGGAGCCGACTCATGAAAAAACTCTCTTTTTCTCGTTCTCTGGTGTGTGTATCTTTACTTGCCCTGCTCTCTTCAGGCGCCAGCGCGGCTGAAAAAGTCACGTTAAAACTGGCACATAACCTTGAACGCAGCCATGTTGTTCATCAGGCCTTTGAGGAGATGTCCAAAGAGGTTAACCAACTTTCCAATGGGTCTATGAAGATCCGTATTTATCCCAGTAGCCAAATGGGCAGCGCGCGAGAAACGCTGGAGTTATTACAAAATGGCGCGCTGGATATTGTAAATAGACCCGTTTTAGTTCCATGCACTTTTTGAGATCCCGGCCTTGTGATG
>OJUB01000018.1_pt1 | contig 131816 bp, 145 predicted proteins | sample 1599941 | NCBI WGS metagenome assembly OJUB01 (sample SAMN04436883, study PRJEB24849) | human gut metagenome | biome: human gut; feature: NICU; material: stool | host: Homo sapiens | place: USA: Saint Louis, MO | collected 2012-03-01 | reverse complement strand
GATTAAAGGCCATGTTTTTTGCTCCAAAAAGAGGCTTCGCCCAAACGAGGGTTTGTGCGAAAAGAGTTAATAAGGGGTTTTTATGGGGTATTAAGCGACGTCGCCGGGGTATGTGGCGTCGTCGTAGGCGTAGAAATCATCACGGTACTGACGGGCAGTCACCTGGCATGTACCATCGGATTGAGGCGCAATCTCTTCTATAATCGCGTCGTATGTCCTGCGTGAAGATGTGCAGAAAATCAGACGCGGCGGTTCGATATACGGATCATTTAATATGATCCCGTCAAACTCTGAGTCATATGGAACAGACAGCTGATAGTCACCAACCGCTGAGGCCACCAGCAAAGCGGAAGCCGAGCCATCCTGATAACGCAGGATTGCCCGTGGATTTTCAAATGACCAGTCGAGCGGCTCCGTAACCGTGAACGTTGTGACCCCGTCTGCTGTGTTCATTGCTTCAACAAGACAACTAATCGTTTTATTTCCAGGGATATCATCCGTCAGCAAAATACGATCCCCGTAATTATAACAAAGCGCGTCAAGCTCGGTCGTCGTTGAATAGTTACGCCGCTGCTTTTGATATTTCATCAGCCTGCGCATGCCTATCTGATAGGCGTGATCTCGGTTAAGAACGCCGTCAAGTTCATAGTTTTCAACTTTAAAAGGTGTAGGGTTGCCAGGCATACGGCATTGCACCGTCTCTTCTGCCCACGTTGTACCGTTGATATAAGTGACATCAACGCCATCATAATCATCATCAGATGGCGGGGTGAAGGCTGTTTGCAGCTCTTCGGTCATTTCATGCGGGCTGATAACCCCGGTCCACGGCTTAACCCCTTCCCGCCCTACAGACGCCAGTCCATCACTCAGCAGGAAATAGGACCTCCCGGCATTAGCAATCTTCTGAAGCATTTCAAGGGCAGAGATACTGTCACCAGCAGCGAAATCGAAATACTCACCATTGGGTGTCCATACCGTGGTTTCCAGAAGATCAATGGCCTCAGTATCCATATCAAGTCCAAGCGAACCACCAACATGATACAACGCACCTGAAATACTTCTTGCCGCACCTTTGTCATAAATTCGCGTTGCGACAACGTTCACTCGCCGATCAGACTGAGCGGCCAGCTTCCCGCCGGTTTCCACCGTCACCGCCAGAAGCGTAACGCCAGGATAAGATGCAGGCCGTGAAAGTAACCGCCCTCTCAATGCCTGCCAGTACATAGAATCACGAGCATTGTTACTCCCTTGCTCGTTCCGGCGGCGACAACGAACTTCGACAAGGCCGGGAGTGCTGAGATCAAACCGTTCAGTAAATCCCAGGCCATTGACGTTTTGCAGAGCATAAACGCCTTCGCGGCTGGCCCATCCGGCACCAGAACCATAAACGCGGTACTGAATTTCCCATTCACAATGGCGGATACGCTTTTTGCCTTTGTTGTCAAAACCGCAAATCCCGGAAGGAAATGAGAAGTTCACCTCGAAGGCGTCCACAACTTCATTTTCAGGACAAACAAGAAACGGCCCCATCCAGGTATTATTGTCGTTAATACCCGTAGCCTGATAATCGATCATCGTGCGCGGGGCAAACCCCAACCAAGAAGGATCAACAACACCTTCGACCACACGCTGAACCGTTGCTGTAGTACCGTCAGCATCAGCAATCCGATATTCGTTACCACGATGAGCCAGAGAAAGCCGCTGTGTCCCCTCCGGAATTCCCGAGAATGCCGCACCAGTTGCGCGACCATAAGCGAGCGTAACATTAGCCGTGATCGCAGGACTTCCACCACTTGAGGGCGTACCAGCAGTAAATTCCGGTGTGTCACCAAAAACAGAAACGGGGAGTGCTGATGATGTGATATTTCCGCCCCTCCACGGGCTGGATATTTCAACTATCCGCACAACACCGCCATCATCCTGAGCAACCAGCCCCGACCCCGTCAGCCCTTCATTAATTGCCGCCAGAAGTCCTGACATATTCAGATAATCAGCTACAAGGGAGACGGTGAAGGAAGTTGCATTCCAGGTTAAATCAAATGTCTGTCCCGATGTGGAAAAATCATAGGTTGTCGGTGCAGCATTTCCACGTACAGCAGCAGCACCTCCCCCGACACCAGGAACCGCATCCTGTTTTGGGGTATACGTTGCGATCACCAGGTCATATTCTGCACCGTTAATCTCCAGCGTGACTGGCATTCCGGCGGCTGGATTAATTTCCGCCAGCGTATCGCTGGTAAGAACGCTATAACCCGATGAGGTTGAAACCAGATAATTGGTTGGCGCAACGATAGTTACAATAGTTCCCGTCACCCACGATTCTGGCAACGCATTCCCTTCATCGTCATCATCGTTATCGTCGTCTAATCCGTTAAATGTCACCGATGCACCGGAAACAGTCATACTGTCAGCGGTGATGTCCGTTGAGTCAGGAGAGGTTTGAGCCATATCAAGGCCCGTCCCGCTTGACGTACCGCCCACTTCAGTCGAGTTGTACCAGTTTTCACTGCGACGATCTGCCGACACATCAGAGCCTGGTGGGTAAACATCATGGGAGAACGACTCCCCAAGCGCTGTGGTTGGAGTCTCGCCGACACGAATATCACCATTTGTGAACGCGACATTGCCAACACTCACGCAAAGGAGCATTTCCACACGCATGATCGTCGGGTCGTTCGGGTCAAAGCGAGTGACCGGTTGCACAACATAATCAGGGTATACACGATAGCGCCCGAATAATTCCCGGATGGGGTCACCCAATTTTGCGGTATTGGCTTTTGCCGGATTTAAATCAAGACCAGTGCCGCTCGATGAAGAGTATCCGCCTTTGTCCATATTGGACATTGTGATCAAAACATAAACAGCTGAGGCAGCAGCAATCGCCAGCGCCGCCCATGCTGCAACGGCAGCAGCCGTTGCGAAGGGGACCGGATAAATTCGAACATCACTTTCAGGTTTGATAAAGCAAAGTGGCCACTCATGAGGAGGAACGTTAATGCCCCCCACTTCAACCGCAATCGGATGTTTTTCCTGCTCCCGATACTCTTTTACATTCTTTACCATCCATTCATGAAAGGACATCGCGCCATGTTCGTGGGTTTCCAGCGGCTCACCAGGCAGGCGGGACGGGTAAAATCTGATGGTCATTGCCAGAACTCCACTTTAACGAACCGCCGTTTGAAACGAGACAGAGGAAGAAATGTCACGTTTGTTTGCGGGTTGCACTCTGCAACAAGCAACTGATCGCCAATCCGCACGACAACGGCAACATGTGTGACGGTGGACCCGGAATAGCAAACAGCCCCAGCCCCTTCGCTGGGCTCACAACGGGTCAGCGATATCATCAATTTTTTGGCCTCACGGTTGAGACCACCATCATCTTTCGTCACTCCTGCAAAATCCGGCCAGGCGGGTAGACCGAGGTCCCGCCGAACTTCATTGATAAGGCCGAAGCAGTCGAGATTTGGATAATCACGACCACCTTTCAGCCAGACAACGGATTCATATTTTTCCTGTTTGAACATCACGCCTCCGCAAATCACAGGCATAAAAAAACCTCGTCAATGCGAGGTAGATTTGTTGGTTCGCTTACCTATTAGTTCGTGTAGCGAAGTCCAGGGAAGAATGGCAACTTGTAACGATTACGGGGCCAGGCCGTATCAAGTACATTCAGATACCCTGCCGTAAGCTGTGCCTGAAGAGCCGTCCAGTAGCCGGGCTTCAGCTTCAGCGTATAGGGAGGGGAAGCGGGTGCAGACAGATCATCAGAAGTGTAATTCCGATAGGTCAATGACGATTCACTCAGGTCGTCCAACGCATCCGTAATGATTGTTGAGACCTCACCATCAATGTTACCGACCACAAATTTTAAATCTTGTGTCCCATCACTGTTCCTGGCTGGTAGAGCAATTTCAATTCCTCCCGCTATAAACGTTACTGTTTGCCCTCCTTCTGTGGTGGCGGTGATATCTTCATATCCATTGCAAATATAATGAATCGTATCTCCGACAGTTATTTGCAGTGTTTCAATAATGGCTTCAGAACCGCTGCTGGCATAAAGTTGGTTAATCACCGTCATGCTTCGGCCACTCCTTGTTCAGCGCAATATCAAGCAGCGAACTACCCGTAATCCATTCTGGATAATACCCCCACCCAGCAGGAGGCATAGGACGCTCCCATAACTCAATGGGCGCAACATAGCGCCAGAACAAACCACCTTCTGGCGTCGGCCCCCTATAGATATCTGTAAATCTGCAGACGTAATTCTTATGTCCGACAGGCGTCAGCAAAGGCATATTAAACCAGGCGCTGCCATCAGAAAGCACATCCCGGTACCACGCCTCAAAAGCTTGCGCCTGGGCATCATCAAAGAGCCATGCAATATCTGTTTCTGTAGGTACGGATGTATAAGCACGCCTTTGACGTCGCCTGCCAGTAATAATTGGCGTGCTTTTTAGCGGCGAAACTGGCTTAAGACCAAAACTATCTTTAAGAGGTCCTGGCAAATAGTCCGAGGGGTAATTAATCGGTGTTGTAATAGCCATCAGCCAATTTTCCTCCCCGAGTTTGTTTTCCCCATTAATACCTTGTGCAAATCACCCTGCCCGCTGGCTATGGAGTTAACAGCTTTCCGATATCCGCGCTCAGCCCCCTCATCAGCCGCCTTACGTACCAGCGACAATGTGGCATCTGAAGGATTGCCATTGATAGGAATGGTGATATTTGGGGCATAGATAGCGCCACCGCCGGTTGACTGGTTCGCTACCCGATCCAACGTAGCATCCAACTTTGCACTGGTTTTAGCTGTGGTAACTCGTTCACCTTCCTGTAGGAGCCAGGTTCCTGTTTTTGGTACTGAGTCAATGCCATCATGCGCCATACCTGATATTGAAGCGACGGATATAGCAGCAACCATTGGTTGCGTTACAGCAGCGGCAGCAGCCATGGCTGCTGGAGCCATTGCAGGCCCAACTATTGGTATTGCGGCGGTTGAAGCAAAAGCGGCAAGTTGACCCTGTAATGCAGTAGCCTGTGCATTAGCAATCATTGCAGGAATAGCAGAGGCCTGTACTGATTTGTTAACCAGCATTTGGACACCCTGGTACACAATCCATTGAGCAGCCATATCGACAAGAGCTTGAATCACAGATTCACCAAGATCTGCAAAAATACCTTTTATAGCTTCTCCCATCGACTCGGTACCATCGATAACATTATATAAATGCTCAGAGATGGAATCAGTAGCTGAACCCAGTATCGATGTCATCGCATTAGCTGCTTGCTGGTAGTAATCACTAGAAATGTCAGCAAAGTCAGCTAATGAACTTGAGATGCCAGATTGCCAATCACTTTGTAAATCATCTGACTCCTGATAATAACTTTCCTGTATTTGCAAGCGTTCTTTAAGTGCATCCTTTAACGCCTCTTTCTTTTTATCATATAAACTATTATCAATATCACCAGACTGAAGTTGATTTAAAAGTTCCTCTTGTCTCGATTCGAAATCCTGCTGAATGCCATTTAACTCTCGCATTCTGCCACGGTCCTTACTTCCCAAAGAAAGACCCATAATTTCGTTATCATATCCCTGTCGGACAAGCTTGTTTTGCCTTGTTAAACCGGAAATATATTCTGCAACCTTTGCATTCTCTTGGTTAAGTCGCAGTTCTTCTTTTTTAGAGTCAAGTGTTTTTGCAGCAATACGAAGCTGTTCTTTTTGATCCTCAGATAATTTTTTCAGGTTCCCACTGGCAATATCAAAATTTATTTTTTCAAGCTCTGTAACTTCAGCTGTTTTTTTACCAGTAGTTTCAATAAGTGCAGCTTGTTTCTGTAAGTCTAGTAATCTACTTTTGAATGCGTTATCAGTTGGGTTTTTCTTAGCAGTTTGCTTCTGGTTCGATTCATCTTTACCAAGATTATAATTATCAGTGGTGTTCGGCTCTATGTCCATGTCAGAAAGCAAGGACTGCATCCCCTTCGCGGCCCTTTGTGATTCTTCTGGGGTGAGTATCGATCCTTTGATTGCTTGCAAAAAATCACGGCGCTTGTTTAAAAAATCTAACTCTTCTTTTTGTTCCTTACTCTGGTTACCTCTCTTGTTCAGGAATTCAATACGCTGTTCTACGTCGTTTAGATCGGAAGCATCGTAATTCCCTGATACGGCACCAACGCGAGAGCGTGTATAGGATGCGATAGCTCCCAAACCACCAGCTATTCGGCCAACCACTCCTGCAAGACTGATTGCCTCACCTACAAGGTCCGAAATACCCTGAAGAACAGCAGGATCAGTAAATACGTCTCGAATATCATCCAGCCCATCCTGCAAAGGTGACAGATCAATTTTTGCTAGACCTGATGCAATTTCCATCCTCATGCCGCGCGCGCTGGTCTCGATATCCTGAAAGAACTGATTAACTTTAACCAGATTATCAATATCTTCCTGGGGAGGTGCGACACCAAAATCTTTTGACAACTGGATAAATTGCTTCAATTTCTCGTTATTGTTATCGAACAACGGCAACATTTTTGACAGGTCATTACCCAGACTTTCGAGGATATTGGTTTTCCCGGCCTGAGAGGGGATTTTCTGTAATGCTCCACTGATAGCCATCAGTTGCTTGTCAGGGGATTGCTGGGCCAACTTCTGAGCTGAAAGCCCGAGAGTATCCAGTGCCTGAGCAGCCTCACCTGATTTGTTCAGAACCGCATCGCCGACTTTATCGTTAATATCTTTAAAAATATCTGCAATATTATCGCCAGTTAAACCGGCTTGTTCAGCTGCGTATTGCCAGGATAATAAATCTTGAGTGGACATTTTTAATGATTTTGCCCACCTGTCAGCCTCAGTTACCTGCTGAGCGGTGTTTTTTACAATCGCCAGACCAGCAATGCCAATTCCAACGGCAGCAGTAGCTGCTGCTACGCCAATAGCAGCCAGGGATGCCCCAACCTCTTTAGCGTCTTTTTTTACCTGATCGCGCCATTTTTGGGACGACCTTTCAGCCTTATCCATCCCCTGAACAAATCCGCCTACTTTTGCTATCAGGTCAATTGTTAATGTACCAAGGGATTTTCCAGCCATTAAGTTTTCTCCAGGCATAAAAAAACCCCGCCGAGGCGAGGTTCATAATTTAATTTAAGCGACTATTTTTTAAGTGCCTCGGCATAAGCTTGGGCGGTTTTTTGTGATGATTCCATGACATCATCAGCCAATGTTTGTTGGCCCCACTTAGCCACTTTCCCGCTTACAAACGTAACAACTAGTCGATCATTAGCTAATTGTTCGTTATCGATAATAGTGTAGCCGTATAGAGACTTATTCCAATAAATCCAGCGTTCGCGCTCTGGGTTAACATCAGTCCTTCTAGGCGATCCCATAATCTGCATAACATCGTTTTTGCTCATCCCAAGAGATAGAAGCATAGATTTCTGGTTGTAGTCGATTTTCTGGACTGTTGGGGCGCAGCCAGTAATTGTTAAAGCGGATGCGCCAAGTACTAAAGCGAAAATTAACTTTTTCATATCCCTATCCCAGTAGTTATTAGTTTACTGATGATAGTGATCCTGCACTGCATTTAACAGTTATCAGTGCCAATTTTTCATGGCATCTTGAAGCGACAAAGGGGATTCATTGATATGGGGCGCAAAGTCACTGACCTTATAAGTAGGCGTGTTCTTCGCCTTATTGATGTTCGCCAGAACAGAAGCGACCATCGAGGCCCCCCACTCGGTTCGCATCATGTTGTTAAGCTGACCATACTTATTGCGGTACTTTACCCATATCTGAAACTCACGGAGGCTCATTCGCTCCTGAGCCTCCTCGATCGTTCTCCCGCCAATGCCGTTCATGACTAACTCACACCAGAACTCGTCTTCTCCTGTGAGTTCGTAGTCTTTCCCAGCTCGTTGACTCCCTGAATTACGGTCAGCAAGGCAATAACAATCGGGCCATCAAGTGCACCACGGTCTTCAGATGCAGTTCCGAGAATGTCCGCCTCGGTGAAGATTTGCTTGCCTTCCTCATCACAGATATGGGCGGCAATACGCCCAGCCACCGGATCTGATTTGCCGTTATACGCCAGCAGTTCAGCTTTAGTGGTGTGGTAGCCCATAGGACGTACAAAGACGGTTGCAATATGTTCTTGCCCGTCACGACCTTTCCATTTGATTTCTTTCTCTACCGGGCGGCCAGTGAATGCCCCGGTTTCTTTTAACGTATCGAGAGTAAGCTGCATTTCAACTCCTGAATAGTGAAGCCCGGATTTCCGGGCATAATGGTTACGCGGCGGCTTTCGGAACCCATACTGAAGAGCCCGAGCGCTGAATGGTGGCAGAGGTCGTCACAACCGCATTGCCCTGAAAATCGAATGGAAAATCGGAAACATAGCCCTGGAAAATAAACCAGGTGCGATCAGATGGAAGCACCAGACCATCAACAGCATCTTCATCGCCGGAAGCGGCAACGGTCGGAACGCTGGTGCCATCTGACCAGCCAACGGCAAAAGTTAATGACGCCTGGTCATTAGCTTCTGCAAGGCCATGTAGCATGATGTGGCTGGCGTTCGTCGGGTCAGCATTGAGCCCGACAGTTGCAGCCGCTGGCGTTTTCAGACCTTTTTTGTAGGTTCTGGAATCCCGTTCACTCAGGCAGGTATCTTCAATCTGATCGGCGGGGTTGCCGCCGGGATTGAAGCTAGTGATACATTCAACCTCGCTGACCACGCCAGATTTCAGAACAAAGAACTGTGTGCCTTGCGTTAATACAGACATTTTTAGTCTCCATAAATAGAAAAACCCGCTCAAAGCGGGTCAGTTTAGGGTTGTTGGTTACCTGGACGCGATCCAGTCAACATCGAAGGAATAGCGGTATTTCATCGTGGAATCATTACGGCTTTGCTCTCCCCACCGGGTAATATAGGCTTTCCCTTCGATGGCATCACGCAATGCGTGGGCCACGGCAATTACATCTGCATCGGTATCACCATAAACATCAACCTGAAGAGAGTAGTGATCAGCATCTGGCCGCTGGTTCAGGTAATTTTCAGGAGAGCCGCCAATGTTTTGCCAGACCGCGTAGGGGTAAACGATATTGTCATCCTGTATCCCGAAGGGATAGAGCCTGACGGGGTTGGTACCCAATAAATCCTTTACAGCCTGGCTTGCCGCGCAGACAGAGAATATTGGAGCTATCATACGGACGTTCCTTTTTTGGCTGCGCTACGGACGGCACGATCGATAGCCTTTTCCAGTTCCACAGCGAAAATATTAATTACGTCAGTATCCACGCCATTCATTGCCGGGCGTAGTATTGGCCTCGCAGCCATATGCTCGGTCCCGAATTCCAGAAATCGCCAGTACCAGGTATCACCACCGGGATTGCCTTTATCTCCGGCTGTATTATAACTTTTACCCGCCCTGCCTTTTCGCACATTGGCCTTTGTATTGGCATATTGCCTTGCTCCGCCCATTACCCCTACACGAAAGGTTGGGTCGCCCGTTCTGCGAAAGGCTTTGCTGCTGAAACTGACGACAATATTTTTATAGATGGCTTCTTTAGTAAGAAAGTCATCAACACGAGCGGCATTACTGCGGGCCCTGTCCCGGATGACGTTTGCTGCTTTACGCAGCGCTGCACGCCCGGTTTTATTGCGGGTCACCTGTGAGACAGCATCCATCTTGCCCAGCACCGACTCAAGCCCGGTAAGGTTAACCTCTACACCATCAGCCATCATTCACCCCTTCTGAGCAGGGCAGCGTCAGATACTCCCTGCCGCTGCGCGGGTCTGGTAAAACGCCTTCAATGTTGTAAATGCCATCGCGATACAGAATCCTGTGCTTTCTGGTGACGCCCGCCCGGTAGCGAATCGTTATACGCGTTGTTATCTCGCCCTGTGATGCCTGGGCCGCGATAAACTCCCGCGCAGATAAGGGGGAGATTTCGGCCCAGATGGTTGCGACATCGCGCCAGGTATTGATTACGGCGCCCGTTGTCGGGCTCTGCTCTTTTACCGGCTCCTGCAGGATAACCCTGTGACGCAATTTCCCGGCCTGCATATCACCCCCTGGGTTTTCCGCTGAGATAGGTTTTCGGCTCTGCCTGCACATCCTCTTCACCGGCCAGAGACTGAATGATCACATCACACAGAGCCATGTTTGATTCAGCCAGGCGGTTTATCGCTTCCGTCTGCTCTCTCTGTGCTGCTGTTTGTTCGCTCAGCGCTGCTATCAGCGCGTTTACCTGTTGCTCGTTCATAGGCAATTTTCGTCCACTTTTTTAACCATTCACGCCGACGGCGGCACCCTTCGCAGGCCATATTTTTATACCCCCATATCGATGCGATAGGGATTAAGCAACCAACGCGCAGGGCCAGGGATATCATGACCCAGGTCATCCCCACGGTTTTCATATAGCCAGCCCAGTATAAGAAGAACCGCACTCTGAATAGAGGGCGTGATAATAATTGGGCGATCGCCGGCGCCTTCATTTTCAATTGCGTTATCCAGCGCGGCCTGGTCAGCAAAAAAGCGTCGGTTAAGAAACTGCATAGCAGCATCCTCCGCAGCGGCAAGATACCCCTCCACCATCGTTTTATCGATTTCATCATCCAGCCTGAGATGTTCCATGGCTGTTTCAGTGTTGATTACCGTCATAACCATTACCCTTTGGTTTCGGGGGCGCGGTTCATTTTGTTATCAGGGACTTCACCAACTATCGTCACCAGCCCGTTACCTTTGAGCTCGGCAGCACGTAAGCGAGAGACATGAAAAGGATCATCGGCAGGCGTCCTGAAAATGTCGCCATCCATAAAACGCCGGACAGGCTGAACCTGAATAGTCCCGGACTCAGAGGGTTCTGGCGCCACATTTTTACCGTCGGATACAGACGGTTCAGCCACATTTTTTCTGGCCATCACAATCTCCTCAGAAAGAGAGGGCCGCTAAGCGGCCCTGAATTGTCAGCCGCCAGAAGCGGTTACATTACCGGTGACAAATGCTTCCGGACGATAAACTGCTAATGCCAGACGCTCTTCCGCACGAATGGTGACCATGTTTTTAATAAAGTCATCTTCGTTCTCAGTGGAGAGCAGCACTTCGATATCCATGCGATCGAAGATTTGCGCAGCCATGTTGAAGGCTCCAGTCAGGAAGTTGTTCTGCGCCATAGCCTGAGTTTCCACAACAGGAAGCCCCCAGATACGTGGAACACCACCATTGACCGGCTGCGCAATGATGTAGCGGCCTTCGTTATCTTTGGTCAACTCGATGCCTGCCCAGTCAATCGGGTTCAGTACAAAACCAGACGCCGGATATTCTGCAAGAACGGCCTGCAGAACAGCCAGGCGAAGACGGTCGATCGGCGTGGCGTTGGACAGGGTAAGCGCTGGAGCAAATTCTGTTGCCTGCGGCAGAATACCGAGGATATTCGCGCCGGTGCCATCGCCGCTCAGCAACTGCTGCTCCTCTTTAAAGCGAAGACCATACTGAGCACGGCCATCGATATAACTGGCCAGACCGGGCGCATCGTCCAGGATCTGACGGGACGCTTTAAAATAATGCGCAATGGTACGTACCGGCGCACTTTTCAGCTCAAACTTAATGTCTGATTTTGGCTTGAGGGCACCTTCCGCCACAGCTGCAGCATTATTGGTAAACCCCGTTTCCTGAACGAATTCAATACCGTTGGATGCAGTATTACCGGGGATCAGCAGGTTACGGATGGTAAGAGTGCGTTCCGGTGGTGCGATAATGCCCTGAACACGATCGGATACAACCAGACTGTTTGTTGCGCTCACGCCAGTGCCCGTAGTCGCCGGCACGTTCATAATATCTTTCTGTTCCAGCTTGACGCGGATGCTCTTACGGGCCGAACTGTCCATGCCTTTGAACTCTTCACTTTCGACCACCAGCTCACCGAGCGATTTTCGCTGTGCAGGTGCATCGTTCGGGCGGCGTGCACCTTTTTGCTCCAGCTCAGTGAGACGTTCTTTCAGCTCGTTCATCTGATTAAGGCTTTCGTCCGTTCTTTGTTTCAGTTCCAGCGAAACGGTTTCTCCTGCCTCCATTTTTCTCTTCACGTCTTCGCCGAAGTTTTTGACCTGATCAATCACCATGGTGAGCTGGGAGGAGATTTCACCAATACTTTGTGGCTGATCGTCAGCCGATTTTTTCTGGTACATATAAATCCCTTAGAGAATTTTTGGGAGAGAAAACTGGCTCAGTTGCTGGCGCATCGCCGCAATAGCCGCTTTGGTTTCGCCGTCTTCGCCCCCGGACTCACTCCGGTCAAGCAGATAGGACAGTCCGCGGGAGGCGACCGCGGCGGACTGACTTTTCGAGAAACCTGCCTCTCGCAGGAACTTCTCAAATTCAGGTAAGGAAGGAAGATCACCGTGTGACAGCTTCGACTTAATGACGTCAATACGCGCATCATCATTGGCCGGCACGGTAACAATGGAGATTTCAACCAGGTCGAGCTTCGTTAAGGTGCGGATCCGGGTTTTCTCATCGTAATTTGACTCACGGACGTAATAGCCAATGGAAAGGCCGGTAATGGCACGGGTTTTCATGCCCCGCCAGGCAGTTTTCGCGTAGGCCGCGTCTTCAAGCCACAGGGCCCCTTCACCAAAAAGCCCATGTTTATCTTCTTTCAGGGTCGAGATGTCCCAGTTCCCTATGGGTTCGCCGGTGCGATGCTGCCAGAGAACCGGGAACGTTCTCCCCTTCGCCAGTGTTTCCTCGATGCTTTCGAGGAAAGCACCCGGCGCCACGACTTCGTTGTAGCTATCCACCACATCGAAGACAGAACCGTACCCAGAAAAAAGGCCGTCATCGTTGACGGCCTTAATGTCGAAGTCGAATGCCTTTACTTTCATGGCTGCGTTTTTCCGGTACATTCCGGCGTCTCCTCTGATTTAATGCCAAGCCATTCCCGCAATGCGTTTTTGGCTGATTCACTGTCGCCGGACTTACCAAGCTGATCAATCGGCAGCAGGTTGGATTGAACGGTTAGTTGGTCAGCGCCAGGTTTTGGCTGAAGGTTTTCTTTTTGCCGTGCTTCATTGCGGGTCATCAGACCGTTCTGAGTCATCGTTGAGTAAAAAGCGGCACGGGCGGCGCTGTCGGCACGTAAGAGACCTTCGATGGAAAACTCCGCGAAGTACTTATTTCTTTCTCCCGGCGCCAGGAGACTTTTACGAATCGCCTGCTCAATACGGGTCAACCATGGACGAAGTGAAAACGTTAAAAAGCCAATCAGCATCTGTTCGACGCCACTTCCCCACATCGTCTGCCCCTGGGCGCTATGTCCAATCAACCCCGGCCATACTCTGAACCACCGACAAATCTCTTCGATATTGAATGCTCTGGACTGCAGCATCTGGGCGTCTTCCGGGTTGAGGTCAACAGGCTGAAACTTCATTCCGGCTTCAAGAACCATCATTTTCCCGGTATTCATGGAGCCAGAAAATTGTTCGACCATGCTTTCACGTACTTCATTGCGCTGCTCTTTTTTCAGGATTTGATCCATTGAGAGAACGCCGCTGGGCCGCATACCGTTTTTAAAAACTTTGGCGCTGGCTTCATCTGTTGCCATTGCCAGACCAAGTGTCTGCCGGGCATAACTGACAGGTGACAGGCCCATGACACCATTGGTGCTGAACGCACGGATGTGCATGATGTCCCGTTCATCAATGTTTCGGGATGTACCTGAAGGCCAGTCACGGTAGGTATAAATAGGATCTCCGCTCTTGCTTAAATCAACCTTCATCCTTTCTGGCCTGAGCGGTACAAGCGAGGTAATACGCTTTCCGGTACGGTCGATTTCTGCGTAAGCATTCCCCCATAAAAGCAGACTGGCCATGATCATTTCCCAGAACTCCACAGCGGTCATGTCAGCATTTGGTTGATTATGGAGGAGCTCATAAAGCGGGTGATCATTTGCACTCTGGCGACCATCAGCCGTTTTTTCGTAAAAACCAACAGGTAATGTCGCGATGGTTTCGGATAACAGCCTGACGCATGACCACACTGCCGATAACTGCAGGGCTTTATCAACCGTAACGGATTTGCCTGCTGCGGACTGCCCACCTGCATAAGCAGCCCAGAATTCACCGTCGGTAAGGGAGATGGGTACGCCTAGCCACCGGCGAACGGCGCTTTTTATCCGGCCTGGCTTCTTCTCTTTATTCATGGTGACTCACACAATGATGGGATTACTGAAAAAGTCGTCGATATCGCCAGAATCATCCTCATAGCCTTCGGAGGCACCGATTGCCATAGCGCCCGCTACAATGCCGTCGATACGCCCGGTACTTTTTTTCTTGGCAAAAATTCGGTTTTCTTTCTGATCAGCCTCCGTCACTGCTGAAGCCGCATTCCAGCGAAGACAAGGGTTCGTCCTGATGATAATGACGCTGTCATCAAGCAACTCTTCAAACAATTCGATGGAGTGAGGCATCCACAGCCCGGAATCTTTCGCTTTGTAATACCCTTGCCCATGAGGGATTAAGGGAACAGAAACAGATGCTTCCTCAAGCTCCGGCTCAAGATATTTAATGCGATACTGGTCGAAGGCGATGGCCTTGATATCAAACTTTTGAGTCAGATCTGCAATGCGCTGGGCAACAAAGCCGTATTTCACTGCTTTGCCAGGTGTGGTGTGTATGTGACCATCGCGCTCCCAGGCGTCATAAGGTACCCTGTCCGTTTTGGCCCGTTCCAGTAACGTATCTTTCGGGGTCCAGAACTCCACCAGCAACTTACGTTGTTTTGGAAAAAACAACGCCAGTGCCGTCAAATCACGCGATCCGGACAGGTCCAGACCGCCATAGCATTCCTCACCTTCCAGTTCATCTGGATCAAAGCTCTCCTCACAACTCATCCAGACATCACTGCTCATCCATGGATTAGCCGCGTCAACCCACTGACAGAAGTTAAGACGTCTGACGATGCTCTCTTTCGATGGCATCCCGCGGGCCTGAGTCACCTGCTCACGAAGATAGCTTTCTTCAAAGGTGTGACCCAGCGAAGGGTTAGCTTTCTTCCAGCAGGACTCATCCTTGAAAGGATCGTCTCCTTCATCCAGAGAACAAATGAAGGCGAAAAAGCTGTCATCTTCTATCGAACCGGCAGAAACCTTTCGGCCGTATTCGTGATAGTCATAGCAGACGCTCGTTTTATCGTGCCCACTGTTGGTGATCATGAAAATCAGCGCCTGCCGACGACCTTTGGTACCGGCACGCATCATTTCAACAACCTGATTGCTTTTATGCTCGTGAACTTCATCAATAAGAGCGCAATGTGGTCGCGGGCCGGACTGCCCGTCATCTGAACTGATTGGACGAAAGAAGGAACCAGACTGAAGAAAAGCCAGGTTCCATTCCTTCCCGGCACCACCTGATTTCTGAATACGTGCGGAAAGAGCTGGAGATTGATCAACCATCGCCACCGCATCACGGAAAAGGACCATTGCCTGGTCTTTCTTCGTGGCAGCGGCATAAACTTCAGCGCGTGCCTCTTTATCCGCAGTGAGACAGTAAAGCCCTATACCCGCAGACAGAGGGGATTTCCCGGATCCCTTCCCGGACTCCACGTAAACCATTCGGAACCGGCGAAAACCTCTGGCGTTTTTCCAGCCAAAAATAGATCCAACGATGAAGCACTGCCAGGGCAGTAACACGAAAGGCTCGCCTTCGAAATCACCACCATTGAGCTTCAGAACTTTAGCAAAATAGTCAATCGAGCGTTGCGCCGCCTCAACATCCCAGTGCAGACCACGGGCATGACATGACTGCAGATCGTTGAGGTGGCGCTGGCATGAGTTACGTATGTCAGGACCAGCCAGTTCTTTGCCCGAGGTTACATCCATCGCATATTGGGTTGCTGGATCAACCGAAGAACTTGTCGAGCGTGTCCTCTTCGGGGTCTTCGCCATTCACTTTCACCTTCGTCCTTGCCGCTGGCGTCAGACCGAATTCAACCAGGTAACTTTTAAAACGGCGGTCGGCATCGGCCAGCATCGAAACGGCCGGGTTAGCTTTGATAAGAAAACCACCCTCGGTCTGGACGGTATAGGTTCTTCCCTCTACTGCGATGGTGTCGCGCAACTGAAGGATATCAGCGTAAATATCACATAGCCGTTCAAGGGCTAAGGTATCGGCAACCGTCAACACCCCCATCCCGTCAAGGAGAACAGTCAACCTTCCCCAGGCAACCTTTCCCCAGTCGGTCAGGTGCGCCGGCGGGCTTGGAATTTCTCGCGCCGGAGTCGGTTCTTTATCGTTGAGTTTACGTTTGCCCGGGTTGCCGGAGACCACTTTGAGGTGGGTCGGTTTCGGGCGTCTTCCTGCCATCGGAACCTCCCGGAAAAAAACTTTTCATTTCGCGGTTGTGCACAAAAAGGATGGGCGGCGGTCATTTGGGTTCGAGGTTCTGAACTTTTGACCCGCCCCTCCCCTATGGAATTGACGTCATCTGAACCAGTGAGAATTTGGATCAAGCGGAATACCATTTTCATCGCAGCCGATAACGGTGCCGCGCTTCTCCATTCGCTGTTTCGTTGAGTCATGGTGCTGCTTACACAGCGCTTGCCAGTTCTTCCGGCTCCAGAAAAGCTTTTGCGCCTTCGCTATTGCCTGGCTGTCACCAGAGCGTAGAGCCTCTTTCAGTTTGTGAGGGGTGATGTGGTCAACCACCGTTGCAGCTGTCACCCTGCCTTGCTCCTGGCACATGACGCACAAGGGGTGCGCACGAAGGAAGATAAGACGCTCACGGTCCCATTTGCTGCCATAGATGCGGGGCTCTTTGTTCATGCTCTCGTCCTAATGCTTGGATGGGCGTACGATCCTCACCTGACCGAACAGCGCCGGGCGCTTAACCTCGCCGTTTTCGGCAGTGAGGTAACCACGGCTATCAAGCACAGCGGCAATCACCTCGCCTCTTTCATCGTCAGCAGAAAAGCGTGCTTTACATCAACGCCATTGAGATAAAACGTGTTATGTTCGCGACTGGATGCGATGCGTCCGCCCGGATCGTCGTCGAGAACTATCAGGCGCATATTTCCTCCAATAAAAAGCCCCGCTTGTGCGAGGCTATATCAATTATCGAAAAAACTACCAGCCAACCTGTTTGATTCCTTTGATAATCTCTTCATCACTTAGGTCGTATTGAAAACGAGCGATAAAATACTCACTACCCTGATAAGAAAATGTTTCAATCGGAATATCTATTTGGCCGTGGTTGCCTTTAGGGTCAACGCCATAACATTGGTAAACATTTAAGTTTTGTTCCAGTTTTATAATTTTAGGCTCAAGCCCAGGTAGCAATACTAATACTAATTTATACATTTTTATCTCCTCAGCTAACTCGAAGAGACATTATCACAGGCACTCAGTGAATGCCTGCTGTAATGCCTTAACTGGATTGTTCGGCGCTGGTATCGAAGAGCGGCAGCGCTTCAGTTGCTTCCTGTACTGCTTTCATCGTCTTTGCTACCACTTCGGTTTCTGTCGTGACGCGGCTGTATTGCTGGATGAAAAGCTGATACTTAAGCGGGCTGTCCTGAACAAACTCTACAGCGACTTTTGCGGCGGCAGTGTCATAGTTCAGGGTTGAAAGCAGGTTCAGGCGAATCTGCTGGGCGTCGGTGATTTCGGTCATGTCTTACCTCTAAGCGATGTGGGGAGCATTATCGAAGCCACTCGGCAGAATGGCTCCTGTAATGCCCGATCAGGCCTCGCTGGCCCGCTCAACCAAATCTTTGAAGTCCTGGCACATATGCAGTAGATGACCATGATCGTCGACAAAGTTGTAGCTTTTGAATAGTTCTACGATTTCCTCGGGACTCTTCCCACTCAAACGAGGAAACCGTTTTGAATCGTCAACCTGTTTCATCTTCAAATCTCCATTCAGTTGGTTACGACCACGCCACTTCAACACTGGAAATTGCATTCCATAGCGGTGGCATTTATCAATACTCTCGGGTTCCATCTACCGTATACACAGCACTAATGAATGCGTCGTCAAAAGGCCAGTATTTTGATGCCCACATCAAAAAAGCTGGCTACGCTTACCGCAAAGTTGGGTGAGAAATCTAAGCGAGGCTTGGCCTCGCTTTTTTATCTGAGGCTCTGTATGCGGATATAGCCCTGCATGCATCTAGACTGTTTACTTCTTAACGCTGTCCGGCATTACCGCACCAACCACGCCAGCCAGCGCCACACCGCCAGCGATGACGGTTTCCTGAATGCCCGGAGGCATCTGGTAGCCAAATACGCCAGCAATGACCAAGATGATGCCGCGCCAGGTTGACGGCTCTTTCAGTCGATTAATGAGATAGTTCATAGTTCCACTCTTTCCTTTACCCAACCATAGAGAAAATCTTCATTTGCCGCCCGAGCTTCAGCAAGCTCAAGATAGCGAGCGCCCTGGCTACAATTCAGCCCCTTCAGCAGCGTGGTTTCACCATCTTTGCCACGAACAGCGAGATAACTTTTCAGGGCGGCGATGGTGATGTTGCCGATTGCACCGTCCGGATTCAGATCCGGATATAGCTTGCCCTGCATATTCAGAGCTGATAACCAGCGCTGTAGGAATGTACTGGCGACACGTGGCCCCATGTTCACGCCGGTATCACACAATTCCTGTGCAATGGCTGGCGACAACTCGGCGATGCGGTCGAACTTCGGTTCAGTCCAGTATTGCGACAGATAAATGGCTTTGGCTGTATCCCGTGGTAACGCCTTCATATCGCCGCTATAGCCATACGCGCGGGCAGTAGTCTGAGTGATACCCCAGCGCGTAGGGCCGCCTTTATCATTCGGGTTATTTACGTAACCCCCTTCTTTACCGAGAATGCCCTCGATAATCTGATCTGCTGTCATGGCGCCTTAACTCCGGTAATGCGCTCCCAGAAATAGGTCAAAGCAACAGAACCCATTGCCCCGCTAATTCCGGAAGTCGCCAGTATCATGTAAATGCTCAGTCCGCTTTCAATGCTCACCAGGCCAGCAATAACGCCGGTAAACCCTGAAACCACCATTTGGGCAAGAGCATTGAACAAGCTCCATGTTGCCTTGCTCTGCTTCACATCTATCAGGTAGCGGACAAGTCCACCCCAGCAAGCAATGATCAGCAGAACCAGCCAGGACATCCCGGCAATGCTCTCTTTGTCTTGCATACGTTTAGCCATAGTTACCGCCTCCGATGAAAGATCGGGAAGCTGTGTGAATAAATGGGTGGGCTCTGCGCAAGCGCCCTGCGATTGGGTTATGAACCGTCGCAGGTGAGCCCTGTATGGGGAAAGGCCGCCAGATTGATTTACGACAAAGCACTGTGTGACTAACGTTCTGGCCGCGCATTGAGGGCTTAAGCTTCAGAAAATAAACAGATAAAAAAAATTCAAGCCACCAAAATTAAGGATCACAAAATCAAAGCATTGATTTTATTAAATAAAAATAAATCAAAGCAAAAAATAGGAATGCAGACAAGCATATTTTACTTATTAATAAGTAATTTACGGAATTAGACACCATAAAAATCAATAAAATCAATAAACCATAAATTCAGATTAATTAGTTAAAATTAACAAGTTTTAAGGGTTAGGATTTTTCTCACTACAACTATAAATTCCTGCCAATCAATGAAAGAAAGTACTTTGGGGTAGAAATTACATGTCAAATTTACTGATGCTAGCCTTAGCTATAGCTCTTCTTCTTATTGGTATTGGTTTTCTTGTCTCTTATATAAGAGACAGGAAAAGATATAAAAATACTTTTAAAAATAGGCGTAGATAACCACTTACCAGAAATAGAAAGATGTTAGACACATCTTCTGACCAATAAAATTATAAACCTAAGGGATTTCGACCAAATCATTTTCATAACTTCGCGTTAGCTAACAATTTCTTTGTCTGAACACGCTGCAAATTAAAAGGCTTAACTAGTTTGCATAGGCTGGAGTGTCGCGATTATTTACAGTGCTTTAGTAAATCGCTATGATTTACGGACTGGGGAGGCCTGAGACTCACCCCAGTGCCCTTAAAATCTGATTGATGCTTTTGAGGTCCGCTTCCCGAAGTGGACCTTTTTTTGCCCAAAGAAAAGGCCCGCCGAAGCGAGCCTGCCACTGCTGTTTCTTTGTTTGTATTGGTTGTGGTGCCGGGTGCCTCCCGGTGAGCTTTTGGGTGACCGACCATAGCTCGCGTTCATTAGCTTCTAACTCTGCTGACGTTACCGTGCCACATTGTCTGGTCAGTTCCGCCCCGCCGCACAGGGGGATTCACCACGCACTTTAATTAACCAACCATTTAGACTCATGTCAATTATTTGTGTTCTATGCATCAACGTAGATAATCCGCTAACCAATAACTCTTCTGGCTGTTGTGTAAATTTTCGTCAAATACAGATCTTTTGTCTGATCATTATGAATTTGAAGCATCAAATGCAAAGTCTGATCTGTAATAGGTTGGCCGGTTTCTTTTAGCATTATGATAGCTCTACCCAGCACTCGACAGACATCATCGTACATAGCCTGGTGTTCTTCTTTTGGCGACATTCTACGGGCTCCCTGATCACATCGGCTTCGCTTCAAATTGACTCATTGCAAGAAGATTTTCCCACAAATTATTGGCTGGGCTCAAGGCAAATAAGCAGCTTACAGGATGATCGGGGAGCAGGTCAAAGAAGTGTCTGAAAACATGTGACTGAATCTCCAGCTTTGGGCGGAGCTGGCAGGTTGCTTTGGTTGCTGGATTTTTAAACTCGCAACCATGAAATGCTTCTCTCAGCATTGCATTAAGGAAAGGCTCGATAATTGATTTGCTTATACCTGGAACCGACTCAACGAGGGTTTTAAAGTGAGCCGCAGTATTTGCTGCGACACTGGTTGCAATAGCTATATGGCTGGATACTTCAACCCCCCTCAGTGCCAGAAAGCCCCCCTCTTATTGCTGTGAGTCCTCTCATGAACGAGGGGAAAAAAAAAGCCCGCTTTGAGAGCGGGCTGAAAAAGTTGGCTTTCGAGGAGTAACGATAAAGAAAGGTTCCTGATAGTCCGAGCTACCGATTTACCAGAAAAGCATTCCCTTTAATGTCGTTACTGTAATTAACCATAGTCTGCCAAAGAGGATGAGTAAACCTAACAGGATGTTCAGTTTACTTACTTGCGATTAGATGTGGTGCCGGGTGCCTCCCGGTGAGCATGCCCCAACAGACATCACTCGCGTGGTATTCACAGGGCTTTCGCTCTATTAGTTGGACGCCCCTCCGCATAGGGGGATTCACCACAACAATAGATTAGCCATGCAGCATTCACATAGTCAATACCCTGTAGTTATAGGGTATATACGCATGCCGACAACTCTTAAATAAGTCAGAACACGATTAATTAATGCATATGAAATCATTACGGTATTAATGATAAAAACTCATACAAAACAATAAATTTAAAAGGAATTATCCGTTAGGATTTTTCCTACGCCAATCGCAAACTACGTTTTATAAAAACAAGAATGTCCATACTCTTTCCAGAGGTTAACTCACATGACAGCCATACTGATGATAGCGTTAGCTGTAGTTCTTCTTTTAGTTGCTGTGGGATTCCTGATTTCTTACATCAAAGAAAGGCGTAGATATAAAAACACCTTTAAAAAATGGCACTAGCCGATTGTTTGGGCAATCTTCAGGAGGGGTTATCCCCTCCGCTTCCATGCTGATAAACGGTTCAAGAAGAACGCCAGTATCACGATAATCACCACCATATCCATCAGCATACCAGCCAGTCGCCAGCCTACGAACAGTAGAACACCAAACGGCACCCAGAAACACAGCCTGCGCAGCATGATTATTTGCCGTTAGTGCCGAGTACACGGCTCAGGTTTTTCAGCAGGACAGTCGATGCCGTTTCCAGCATATCATCACCGGCATCGGTATTTGCGACCACCAGCGTTTTAGTGCAAGGAACCTTCACCTTTGAATCGCTCAGCCAGCCGGACTCGGTCACCGCCTTTTTCAGCTCGTACACCGGTTTCCCGTTTGGCAGTTTATCGTCGACGTGCCAGCCGTTCATGTCGATCATCGTCAGGCCGCTGCCTTCCTGATTAACCGCCTCCAGAAACTTATTCGACCGGTCCGGTGCTGATACCCAGAGGAAGGCGTCATACTCGCCAGTGGTGACTTTCGCCAGAGAGCGCACACCGCCTTTGGCATAGGTCTCGACTTTGGCGTAATCCTTTTCCAGCCCCTGAAGATATTGCCAGGATGCATACGATCCGCTGGTTGGATCTCCGACTGCGATTTTCACACCAGCCTTTAAATCTCCTTCATCGCTGACCTTGCCCCCCTTCTTCACTGCAACAAAAACGCATTCATCTGCCAGTTCGCCGATTATGTCCACCTTCTGCGCTTCGTTGCTATGCCGACTGCGCCAGAACTGGAAAGCATCAGCCTGGGTGAAACCGATCTGGGCAGTACCGCTGGCAACCTTGTCGAGATTGTCCAGAGAGCCTTTACTGGGGATCACCATCGAGCTATAGCCATACTCACTTAGTGCGCTGGCGAGATTAACGCCATACACCGCGTTATAAGTCAGGCCCTGCTGGCCAGTAGTGATGACGACATCCGCAGCTGCCGCAACATTACTCAGGCACAGCGAAGCGACCGCGATGGCGGCCATGATTAACTTTTTCATGTGACTTTCCTTTACAGGGGTGAGCCAGTGCCCAGAGGTGATCGCCCTCAGAGAAGTCACGCGACCATTCTGTGGCTCACCCCTGTTAAGGCTCTGAGGATGATATGCACCGGCACCGGTGCAGAAATGAAAAAGCGCGCGTATGCGAGCCTTTAATTGTTGCCGCCACGTGGCGACTTTTTCACCAGTCTGATATCGTTGATTTGCCAATAACCATACAGACAAGGGGATTAATGTGTCTGACTACCACAACCTGTTACATGTGATTAAATCGCGCGTGTGTGAAAACAGGAGCATGTCGCACTCCGCTTATTATCCGGGCAGCATGCAGGACAATCAGATCAGAAACAGAACGGCGCTGATTTATGTCCTCGAAATGCTTCTCCATCTGCACAGACTAAAGTATGCCACTATTTTCAATCCGCTTGAGGGGAAAGCTGCGCTGCACCATCTCATCTTTATGAAAACAAATTGGCGGCCGTCAGTAATCAGAGATCTGAAATTGGAAGATGCTCTTTTTGTTATCCAGGATGAACTGAGGATAGAGAACATAAGCGACGAAGCTCAGGAGGCTTTAAGCTCATTCAACCTCCCTTCAGTTGCTTTCCTGTTTGAGGATTTTCCAGAAGAGGACTGGAACTATAGGGAAAACTCAACGTTCCTTCGAAACCTGATGATGAAAGCAACTCAATAGACTTGTCGATTTCTTTCAGCCGTTCTTCAAGAGCGGCTTTTTCTGCCACCAGACGATTGAATTGTGCAAGATGGATTTTCTGTTGCCCAAGCCAATCTTCCAGCTGTTGAGTGGTCATACCCGGGTTAAAAAAATATGGTTGCTGCATACAGTCCCCCAAGATATAGATAAGGCCCGCGGATGCGAGCCTTCCAGCACAAAAACATTCACCTATTGGCTTTTACCAAAACCAGCCCCAGTTATCGACGAACACCTGAAGACAGGTAAACGCTATGTTATCAAATAGATACAACCTAATTTCCATGATAAGCCCCTTAAGTTTCGTTCATTGTCTAACCCATAGTAAGAATCTCATATTCAGTGAGCTCATTCTGGAACTATGGAACTAAAAAGAGCCAATATAGACATTTATTTTAAAAGTTACTTTTTTGAATCTTAGAAACTAACTCAGCAAACTGCGCATTTCACTGACCGTCTGTTCAAACCGCTCGGTTTCCAGTTCAACGCCGATTCCACTCCGCCCAAGCAGAGCCGCTTGCTTTAGTGTGGAACCCGAACCAGCAAAGAAATCAGCTACGACATCCCCTGGCCGACTGCTTGCAGTAATGATCTGCTGGAGCATATCGGCAGGTTTTTCGCATGGGTGCTTACCTGGATAAAACTGAACCGGCTTATGTGTCCAGACGTCGGTATATGGCACCGTGACCGACACGCTAAATGGGCGCCGTAACCGGTAAAGCTCCTGCTGAAGTTCAGAATACTTCCGGTTAAGTGATTGCCAGGTAGCGACAAGCTGGTGGTGAGGTTTTCCCAGTTCGTTGCGTGAGTGCTTATCCATGGCGATTTTTTGAAACAGAGCCTGCAACTTCAAATAATCGGCTTCATTCGGCAGTTGCCACTGGCTAAGGCCAAACCAGTGGGAAACCATATTTTTTTTACCCGTGGCTTCTGCAATCTGGGCCGACGTCACGCCAAGAGATTCCCGGGCATCCCGGAAGTAAGAAATTAAAGGCGTCATGATGTGTTGCTTTAACTCATTACACTTTGCGGCATATCCATCGTCTTTGGGCCTGTATGGCCCCTGATAATGGTCGGCAAAAATGATACGCTCAGTGGCCGGGAAATAAGCGCGTAAGCTCTCCTTATTGCAGCCGTTCCATCGCCCTGATGGCTTAGCCCAGATGATATGGTTGAGCAGGTTAAACCGCTCTCTCACCAACAGCTCAATATCCGCTGCCAGGCGGTGCCCACAGAACAGATACATGCTGCCGGCAGGTTTTAACACTCGCCAGAACTGTGCCAGACAGCTATCCAGCCAACGTAAATAGTCCTCGTCCCCCTGCCATTGGTTATCCCAGCCGTTTGGCTTCACCTTAAAATAAGGCGGATCGGTAACAATAAGATCAATGGAGTTATCGGGTAGTGATGGGAGGTATTGCAGGCAATCAGCATTGATTAATTCAACACTGGATATTTTTACAGTATTTTTCATAGATCAGTAAGCGTAACTCTGATAGGCTCACTTTGCTTTTGCGCTAAAGCAGTGGGCCGTGGTTAGCTTGTGACCTGAAAGCATGAGCTGATGGCTGGTCGGGTGCTACAACACCCACCAGCCGCCCATTTTCACAGCAAAAGCCCCCATTACTGGAGGCGCTTATAACATCCGAACTGATAATCAGATAACCCCGCCATTACCAGCTGCGTAAGTATGAGCTGGCAGCGTTCGCGGCTCAGGTGAGTATTCTGAGCAATCTCCCCAGCCGTAGCCGGTTTGTCACTTAATTCATCAAAAACAGCCTTGGCTGTTTCCGTTATATCTTGCTGATTTAGCATGTCTTTTACCTCAAATAAGTGGTGTGACATACAGATAACTCTGGTGACGGTATCCAGCAAGAACTAATTGAAAGAGAAGAAGATTTTATCGATTTTAGCCCATAAAAAAACCCGCTCGCTGGCGGGTTAATCAACGTTGAACATACAAAGCCCATCGTTATAGATAAAATTACACAAAAGCGGCAACTTTGCAAGTAACGTGTCGCTAAATTATGCGATATTTATGAAATCAGACACCTTTGTCACACGTTTAAGTTGTGAGTCGGTATAACTCTCTTCCTCAAAGCATTTTGTAACCAGACTTTCATAGAAAGGTTTCCAGCTGTATCGCCAGGTACGTTCTGGCAGACCAGGCAGCTCAGAGAGTATACCTCTGTAAGCATTTGAAGACTTAGGACGACTATAACCGCGACCTTCACAACGTTTACATACTTTGTAGACAGGCACTCCCTGCAGCTCTGACTCTTTACGGTCCAGGGTTTTTCCCGTACCGCCACACTGGCATCGCTTGCTGATTTTCCCGGTGCCGCCGCATTTAAAGCAGAGAACATGGTCAATCTCTTCCACCTGACGTTTTACTTCAAAATCCGAAGGTGACTGCCCGAGGTCTTTTGCCCATTGCGGTAATCTCATTTTGTAGTGGCTTTTTTCCACCATTGAGGTTTTTTTTATGAAGCCTGAACCAGAACACTTCCTGCAATCTACGCTGTCAGCTGCAGACGAGGCATAGTCGTTATAAGCGAACCGAGCTATTATCAGCATACACAGCGGGAACTTCTTCCCTGCTGCTTTTCTTATCGATCGAGGCGCTTTTGATTTTGCATATTCAGCCAACCAACTGACGGATGCCTTTCTGTCGTGTTCGCTGATTCCAGCTTTACCCAAAAACATTGACAGGCCTATTCCCGCCTCTGCCTGTGTCATCCCCAGTGCGGCCATTACATCTGTCACAGTGAGTTGCTCGCTGGCGGTTGCACGACCGCTATCGGAAATATGCATTCCTTTGGGCGCGAAAAATTTGGGAATTGATTCAATATTCATGCTCAGTACTCCATACACTCAAGCTTTTACAATGACGCCGATACCCATTACCCGATCCAGAAAACGAGCCCACAGCTCTAACTGAGTGCCATATTTCTTTTCGAACTCTGATGTATTGGCGTGTAATTCATCGTGATGCACTCTGCACAGTGGTATCACGAAGAGATCATGGGCCTTGGTGCCAGTTCCCCCCAGACCATTCCCTATTATATGGTGTGGATCGTCTGATGGTTGCCTGCAGCATTCACATGGCTGAGTTTTAACCCAACGTGTGTAAACTTCGCAGGTCCAGCGCCGGCGCTTTGGGCGGCGCATAAATGATTCGGGGCTGTTCGGATCGACACTAAGCCTCAGAGTGGGTTTACTTTCAATCTGAGGTTGCTCAATGAGTACGCTGGCGTCCGCCAGGTCTATGCCCTCAACAAGATCCTGAAGGATTTCACCTGCAGCAAATGACGGGACAATATCGCTATCCTTATAAACGGACAGGAAAGGTTCCTCAGGCAGTCTTAAGGCCTGTTGCGCCATCGTCTCGGTTATTGCGTCAGCAATGCCGGATTTCACAGCCCACCAGCAGAGCTCCGCCATCGATAATTCGCGCTCCTTATTGTATCCAAGGCTGATCAGCACCCTTTCAATCACCCACTGAACCAGATTCTGATAAGCCAGCTCTGACAACATTTCGGTGGTCTGCTCACGTAATTCATTATCACAATGCCAGCAGACAACCATGGCGCCAGGCGGATGCCGCATAGTCACTAATTCATGGTGGTGATAGTGGGAATGCGGGTACTGGCACTCTCTGACATTTCGTAGAAGCCAGGCCTCAAGAGCGTTAATTCCACCAGCTGCGTTAATAACCCTCTCATCCCTCATGAAAAAACGCAGAATGTCCATTTCGGCAAGCGGCTGACGTGCATCGGCGATCCGCCCAGTGGGCAGTGTTTTCATCTTCTCTGGCTGACGCTCTATCAGGACACGGCCGCCGGTAAAGAGAGGCATCAATTCACGACCGGGTTTGAAAAGAACAACACCGAGACGAGACACGACTTCAGGGGTCAGTAATGCTCTCACTGAATGCCCCCAGAAAGCTCTTTATCGTGGGTATATTCCCCATTCCAGGATTGCTTCATAGGCAGTTGTCCCTTCAGATACTTGCGATAAAGCCAAACAGCCCCATCGCGTAGGAGGACGGGCTGGTATGTTGTGAAACTGGCGGCGGCGCTCGGTGAAACTTTTGTGCTCTTCTCGGTGAGATACTTATCCCTGACCTGAGATCTGACACGCCATTGAGCGTGATTGCCGTTAGGATTGTCATCGTAAAGCCAGTTAGCGCTCTGTAGGAAGGCGCTGACTTTACTGACGTTGACTCCATTCAGACGTTTGCAGAACTGCACTGGGGATAAGCCGTCGGTAAACAGGTTTTCAAGATGATCGATATATTGAGCCAGCCGGTGACTTAAAGCCTCAATCCTCTGCCTGGCTTCATACTCATCAGCCCACGCCCTGGCAGCTAGCGCCGGGTTGGAAAATTCAGGATGCGTATGGCTTATCGCTGATTTTGCCTGCTGCTCGCAACTAATGAAATAACGCCTTACCTGACGACCTTTTTCATTGCGCTCTACCATCGCTAACTCTTTACCCATATCGATGGTGACCATGTAATCCACTGCCGGGCGCCCGCCGAGTGGGTTTTCGCCAGAACTGGCGATAACTGTATAATCGATGTTTTCAGCAAAACCGTACTGGCTAATACGAGACTTTATCCAGTTGCTGAAGTCACGACCGACCCCAAGAAAATTATGCAGTCGCCTGGCGCTTACCAACGAAGCTCTCTGATCGCCGATTGTGCCCTGCATTACCGGAATTACCTGATGCAATTGATTATCGACAGGCGTAGCTACGCCCATAACATGGTTAGCCATATTTATCTCCATACACTCTGAAGTGACGAAAGGGCCTGCACGCCCGTTTCGTTTGCACCATTCGACATTACTGCCAACTAGCAAATCTTTCAACCCACAGCTGTACATACATCCACCACTTTTTGATAGCAGACTATGGTGATTTCTACCCTGCCTCCTTTGACGATTTCACCCCATTCAATAGCCATACGCTTAACCTGGTTGTCGTCCTCCCAGATACCGGCATAAGTCAAAGCATCAAGAAGTGCCTTGTTGTAATTGTCCAGGTCACGCCGGCGATAGTCTGGCGGATAGAGAATAATTTCTACAGCTGCTGGCGCGGTAGATGGTTTTGGTATTGCACGCAGTTGCTCAATGATCGCTGAACGTACTGCATGTTTGAATTTACGGCCGGCTGCGCTGACAAGGTGTTTACCTTTTGCGGGCCCCTTATTTGGGGACCGCCAGTAGATGTTCACGCTGGGTGGGAATGGAAGAATAAATTTCATTCTGCCTCCAGCACTATCTTCAACTCAAACGGAACATCTCCTCCGCAATAGCAGAGCGGGCCAAGGTCAGACATAAGGCTCCACAGGGTCATTGACGTATAGCCATTTTCGTCTGTTACCGGGGGCGAAAAGTCCCCGAAGATCCCCGGGTGCTGGATTCGATTCTGCTCGTGTTGTTTTTCCAAATGTCTGAGGGAGACTTCATTGAGTTTCACTTTTACGATGCTGTTGAGATTGACCGATATTTCTCTGGCCAGCAGCGCAGGGGTGATACTGATACCGCGAGAAACCCCGCGGCTGATTGTGATAACACCCTTTTTCTCTAACGCCTTGAGGTGCGTTGCTGCTGCATTGGGGGACCGGCACCCCAGCATGCCGGTCAGTTCGTAAGTTGTAGGCGGAAAACCATGTTTACGCTGATATTCGATCAGGAGGTCAAGGACCTCCTGCTGCCTTAAGGTCAAGGAAGTCATGCTGCCTGCTCCTCTCTGTTCACGCACATTTCGGGTAAGTTAGCGCGTACCAGCGCTTCGGCGAACGGCGGCGGGACGGCATTGCCACAGCGCGCGACCTGCTTATCTTTCGCGTATTTCACGCCGCGGTAATCCTGGTCAATGATGTACCACTCGGGGAAGCCCTGCGCCCGGTAAAGTTCGTGTGGCTGCAGCATGCGCATGCCGATATCAACGATGCGGTAAGTCACTCCGTCGATTTCCACCAGCCCGGTGCATTCCTCTCCGCAGTATTCCTGCAGGAACGACAGTACCTGCTGCGCTCGCTCTTCATCATAGTCCTCTGCCGCCAGAGTCGTTTTAACCTCCCCTACGTGCTGGCCACCGGCAGTGATAGTCGGCATCGGCTCGTCAGTAGGCTGGCCGTCACGGCAAGTACCGCGGAGCTTGACCAGATGAGACGTAACCATTGCGGCATCAGCCTTTGTCGTCATGGTTTGCAGTGGCTCGCTAACGTCACGTGGCCTGCTCTGCCCAGCGCGACCGCCGACACCAACAACCTGAGCAGTAACCAGCGCATGATGATCGACAGTAGTAACTGAGTGAGTAGGTTCGTCCAGGTCAATACCGGCGCCCTGGTAGTTCCCTCCGTAGTGTTTTGCCAGAAACGCACCAACTACGGCATGTTTCCCGCCACCAGCCACAACGGTGCCCAGCGGCTTATCCATACCTGGCACGCGAGGTGCCTGTCCTGGCCGTTCCCCGTATCCCGTTTGAATGAGCGTCGGCACAACCAGCTGCGATTTACCGCCACCGCCCGCGGTGATTGTTGCGCTAGGCTCATCCGCACGGTGTCCGATGCTGGCGCCGAACTGCCGGGCGATAACCGGAGCGACGACACAGGCGCGCGATTCTTTCAGGATGGTGTGAGCGGGTTTATCGAGCGGGCGTGGTTTAGCCTGGTACTCGCTGCCGCCATTGCCATCCAGGAACGGAGCCAGCTCTGCTTCAACAATACCCATAGCGTGACCATTCCCGCCCGGGCGTTTTGCGGTACCGGCCGTCACCGTCGGCAACGGATCGGTGACTTCCTGACCGGTAGCTCCGGTTCGGAATTTTGTCAGATGAGGTACCGCAATTGCGTAGCCGTGGGTTTTCGTAATCGTCTGTAGCGGATCGTCCAGCGCCTGTCCCCGGAAACAGTCGTATTTACCGCGTGTCGTTGTGTGATTGCACTTCACGATGAACGGCGAAGCGCTTTCGATAACAAAGCGCTGAATGCCGCGGGCAATCCGTTTTAGCGTATTCTCTGCCAGTGACTTTTTGCGACCGAAGATGCTCGGCGCGGGGATTGACCAGTCTATGCATTCCGCTGCTGTACGCCACGGCTCCAGCTGGCCCGCCAGCACGGCGGCAGACTTCGGATCCCCGTGCGTGGCTTCCGGCCAGACTATCGGTTTCCCGTCCCGGCGCATCACCATGAAGAACCGCTTACGGATGGTCGGCGCACCATAATCGCAGGCGCGCAGCTCGCGAAAATCGACGACATAACCCAGCCCGGCAATTAAGCGCTTGGCCTGCTCGCTATCCGGTGAAAACTCCAGAAACTCGCAACACTCCACCAGTGCAGGATGATCTGCTGGAATACCGGTGGTAAGCATCCCGACAAATGCATTGAAAGTTTCACCGATGCGTGCCGGATCCGGTCGCATTTCTGCCGCGAGTAACGGGCCCCACGTTTTAAACTCTTCGACGTTTTCCAGCATCATGACTCGCGGGCCAACATCCAGCGCCCAACGAATGACGATCCATGCCAGCCCTCGAATAGTTTTCTCTACTGGTTTAGCACCTTTCGCTTTAGAAAAGTGACGACAGTCAGGCGAGAACCATGCCAGGCCGACAGGCTTGCCACTGGTAGCGGCTAATGGGGATACATCAAACACACTTTCGCAATAGTGAAGCGTGTCGGGATGGTTAGTGCGGTGCATAGCAACGGCGTTAACATCGTGGTTAATCGCGATATCAACGCTACGCCCTATCGCCAGCTCAATACCTGTACTGGCACCACCGCCACCAGCAAAATTATCGACAATAATCTCACGCATGAGCGGTCCCCCTCATGCTGCCGACCAGCCCACCAGCAACGGTGATGATTTCGCTGGTGGGCACGCGCTCCAGCCACAACTGGTTAATGTGGGCCTTCAGCTTGTTCTGCTGGGAGAACTCCAGATCCTCTGCGCCTTGTACCTGTCCAAAGACGAGTCCAACTTCCAGTGGCCAGATCCGGGATTCAGGCTCAGCCAATGATGCAACAGCATCGGGGATGATCACTTCAGGAGACTGAACTGGCGAAACTGGTGACAGGAATTTTCCTGCAGCAAACTCAGCCAGCGCCATACTTGCGCGCCCTTTTGCTTCCAGCTCAACGCGATCGATATAGCTAAAATGTTCACCGCGCCAGGTCTTATCAAATACCGCAATGGCCCCGGCAAAGAAGGCGCTGGTGGGCTTCTGCTTTTCGTCGGCCGGCACAAACCACGTTGGGAGATCGAATCCAATACGACCACGAATAAACATGATGTGATCGGCATATTCCGGCCACCATGTTTCACTTGTTGCTGACTTCACGAGGTAAATGTAACGACCACCCTTTTCACGCTGCTCGGCGGTATAGTTCATAATATGAGTCATGCCAGTGATGGCTTGTTTTTCATGGTACTGCGAACGGCTGTACGGCGGATTAGCAAAGGCCGCTCCTCCGAGTTCTACCAAACGACCAGACCAGTCCTGCGTCAGCGCATTATCTTCAGCGGTATACCATGCCGGACATTTTGTATTGCTGTCGTCTGCAAACAGGTCCAGTACCAGCGGGCCAAACATAGCGTTAACGCCCCAGAATAGCAGATCAGGGGTACGCCATTGATCCCCGACTTCTTTTAAATAATGCGCACTACGCTGGCGCTGTTCCTCAAGTGCCAGGCAATAAGGGCTGACTGTTTTTGTTAAAGTTTGCTCTTCTGCGGTCATAGCTTCTTGTACTTCCTGACTCATAGTTTTCCCCTGCGCTGATCAGCATCAACAAGTGCTCTCAATAACCAGTAACGGCGATCAAAGCTGAAAAGGTCATTTCTGAGGAGTGCATATTTTCTGCGAAAAATAACGTCGTGCTGCCACCAGTAACGCCAGTGATGCAAACGCACAAGGCGCCGGAGACTTATCAAAATCTTCTTCAATCGGAGCACAAGTCACCTCCGCAGTAATTTCCGGCCAGATAGCATGACCCGGCGGAATCATTCATGTTTCTGGCGTTTCGAACAGAAGCATTCTTAAGACGCAGGTACCGCTCTCTTGCTTTAGCCGTACAGTTGCTGTCACAAAGTTGCTGCCATACCGTCGCCGCACGGCGGTAATAGCGTTTCTCTTCCAGCTTTTTGGCTGTCGCTTCAAGGGCAAGAATCTCCCCCGAAAGCCCACCAGGCAGGTACTCTTCAATATCGATGGATCCCGCTACGAAGTAGATAAACCCACCAGTAACTTCAACGCTGGCAAGTTTCCCGTCGTAGTACAGGCGATGAACAGCGCTCTTCACTGTTACCGGTTTGGTTTCAGGAAATGCCGCAGTGATATCGCGCAGCATTTTGCCTGGATTCTTCTCAATAAATTCAAAGATCGACTTGGCTATGTTCATCCCCGGAACCCCCGTGGAATCGTGGTTTGTACTGGACTAATTGAATTAACATCCCGCGGTCTGGTTTTGTCCCACGACTCCCTTGGCGGGCGGCCTTTAGCATCCCAACGGATAGCGCTTTGCAGATATCCCTCGAATTTTTTAGGGCCGAAAAGTGTCTCGGGTCGCATGTACTGGTATTGCTCGTCGTTGCCATGCCAGTGCTCATGCTTGACGTCAATTACCAGTTTCAAGTCGCTAACGGTATGACCTTCGCGGAGGCGGGCGCGAATGTTCTCCAGCGAGGTCTTAGATTTCTGGTAACGGGAACCGCTGACCAGATTCAGGTGTGCCAGAACTTCGATCGCGTTATCGGTAATAACAACTTCAGGATCCGGCTTATCGTCGGGTTCCGCAGGAGCCCGACAAGAAGGTTTTTTAGATGACGGATCTAATGACGGATCTAATGACGGATCGCCTTCAACCATTGAGGGGTCCTCCCGCAATATTTGAGGGGGTACAGACCCATTATTTGAGGCATCAGAATTTGACCCCTCAAATTTTGAACCCTCAAATTCTGAGGCATCAAATTTTGATTGTTCACGTGGCGTTGCGTAGAAAATTTTTGCTTCAGCTGCTGCACGTTCCAGCATGTCAACATTGAGTTTATAAACGTTCGAATTATTCTTTCCGCCCACGCGCCGTTCCTGCTTCTTCAGCCAGCCTTTAGCCTGAAGCTTTTTGATAGCGCTGCGGACAGTATTCTCGCTCTTGGCGCCGATCTGTCGCTGAATAGTGGTTACCGCTGGCCATGACACACCTTCGTCATTACTGAAATCTGCCAGGCGAGCCATGACCGCTATTTCTGAGATTATCAGCCCTTTGAAAGCGCATGCTTCCCATACGAGGCCGTGTAATTTACTGCTCATGGCTGCCCTCTACTTCCCTGAACTTGCGTTGAAACTGATCGAGTGGGCTAAAGCACTCGTGGGAATAGCCTTCCCGCAGGTAGATGACGCGACGTGTCTCAGGCTCCCAGCGGATAACTCTGACTGGATTGCCATAGTGGTCTTTGAACTTCCGGTTAACTTCTCGCATAACGCTTTAGCCCTCCGGTTAAAGACCCCCACAACTCCGCGTGCCCGACTGTGGTTACACTCGACCCATTTACCGCATACCATGCGCTCATACCGAAACGACGAAACGCCCGGGATCGGGTACATCCGTAGTTGCGGTAATTGAAGATTTACGATTAAATTGCTCATGCGGATTATTTCTCCATACACAAAGATTTATTCGCCACGACGCCCGGAGCTGCACACTCGCGGGCGTCACTCTTTTCTGACTGGCAAAAGACACGGAAAAGCAATGTCAAATGCTCCTGCCATTTCGCCATCACCTGATAACTGTTCTCCTCGATCTGCTCTCGTTCTGCCTGGTCAATAACACCGTCAGCTGTAGCTTTACGGAGATACTGTGAGTGCTTTCCGATCCACTCGATAGACTCCATCAGGCGCTGGTTGATATCGGCGTTATCAACGTCCTCAATATCTGCCAGCGGCACAAAAACCCCGTTCGAATGGCGGGCTATCGCATTGGCTATATGATTCGAACCACCAGCGCGCTGCAGAACCATTGCCCAGCCTAGAGGGAAAATCTGATCTCCATCGGCACGTAAGCGGTTAAACAATGCGTTTTCAGTAACACCCAGCCATTCAGCTGCTTCTGCATACCCACCGTCCAAATCAGTGATCGTTTTTTTGATCGCAGCCACCAGCCAAGCCGGCTGCTTATCAATTTTCCATTCAGGTTCTATACCCACTGTTTGCCCCTTATCTCTGTGGTTAACGCTGCTAAAACCAAATGTTATTGTTTGGAATAGATATCTGGTCGGAGATCAAACTTCGTGATCGCGCCGGATGTGCTTTTTTCCAGTTTTTTTGCCAGATCAAATCCGGCTTTTTTGTAGCCGTTAAAAACTAAACGCAGATAACCGGGTGTAGAGCCAACGTTTGCAGCTAAATTGCTTTGTTGCTCTTTAGTTAATGAATCCCAGAACTCTTTCATATATGTACCTCCTGTGTACATATTACACGAAAGAAATGAACCTTCAAGGTACTTGTACCACGAAGGTACACACGGTTTAATTTCAATATGAAAACAATCCAGGAAATCAGGCGGTTAAACGCCAGAAAATTGCGTGATGGTGTTGGCGGTAATATTTACTTCGCCAATATGATTGATCGCGAGCCGACTCAAACCAGCCGGTTCATGGGAGATGGCGCCACTAAAAACATCGGCGATGCAATGGCAAGGCACATTGAAAAGTGTTTTGACTTACCTACTGGGTGGTTAGATCAGGAACATCAAACCACTAATGTTGCTAAAACTCCCGATGTCTCTGATACAAATAGAAATATCACCATGGTTCCGGTTATATCCTGGGTACAAGCAGGAGCATGGACCGAAGTTGGCTATGCTGAGGTTGATTTGAATAGCACTGAAAACTATCCATGCCCTGTTCCTTGTGGGCCGATGACTTATATTCTTCGTGTTATTGGCGACTCAATGATCGACGAATATAGGCCCGGTGATATGATTTTTGTTGATCCCGAAGTTCCAGCAGTACATGGAGATGATGTGATCGCCTTAATGCACGATTCTGGTGAGACTACATTTAAACGGTTGATTGAAGATGCAGGACAACGCTATCTAAAAGCACTTAACTCAAACTGGCCAGAACCTTACATCAAAATCAATGGTAATTGCTCTATCATTGGTACCATAATTTTTTCCGGTAAACCAAGACGATACCGAACGAAAACATAACAAAGACTATTAAACCTGCTTCGGCGGGTTTTTTTACACTTGACAATGTACCTCAACGGTACATAATGTACCTAAAAGAAACAGCGAACAGGCAGGACGCCCACGAAGTAGCCGCCCGGGGCATATGAAGACCGGGATGATTCGCTGACAGATAAACCAAATAGGAACAGATCATGGCAAGCAAAGGCATTGAAAACCTTATCAAGGACGCATTAGCAAACGGCTGTCATGTAGTCCGTAAAGCGCATCGCTTCGAGGTAAGCAAGAAAGGCCAAAAATCAATCACTCTTATTATTTGTGAAGATGGCACAGCTTACCGGGGAGATATTGACCTAACGATCGCCATAGCCATTCGCACTCAAAAAGAAATGCGCAGCATCCTCGGCCTGCCGGCCAAGGCAAGTTAATTACCACAGGTATCTTCGGGAGGGGTTGCGGAGCTGGATTGACCACCAGCAACAGAAACTCACCCGACATACAGCAGCCGTTTAGCCCACGGCGTCGGGGGTCCAGTAGACCTGGATTAATACTGTAGGGGTTATGCCGGTTGGTCGCCGGCGCCCCGCCCGAAGATACCTGATCGAACATGGCGAAAGCCGACAGCGTTGAAGGCGATTTTCTCGGTTTGCGCGCTAAACAATAGCGGGGGTGAAATCGGGGCGGAGAAGCAGAATCCGCGATGTCGGGACTTGATACTTCCGGCCAGACCAATAAGCCGAATGATCGCGTAACGGTCCTTTGCATCTGCCCCGGCGAGGTGGCGCCGCCGGACCGGGGTAGATGAATCGTACACAACATGAAAGCGCATTCCATCTTCATCCGTCGTGGGGACTGGTTTGTAACTGAAGGAGTGCGCTTCCAGTTGTGAACGGCAATATTCACGACCGTTGTATGGCACATGCAGCGTTAGCAGCCCGGATGGTTCCCTTGAAGTTCCATGCGCTATCCGGACAACTGGAATGTGCAAGCCAAGTGTTTCAGGCACGACGTGCGCCCCACCAGCGCGGCGAAAAGGTGTGACGCCCGGGAAGAGTCCGGGACACAACGATGAGGGCATTGACGAGCAAGGCACAGAGTCTGGTTCGATTCCAGACGCCAGGATAGTTCTATATCTGGTGATGGGCAGGGAAAAGGTCCGTTCGATTCGGACACCGGCAGTGCTCTCTTCGTTGTGGTAATTGCGGCTATGCGCACGTGACGAGCCAAACCCGTTCAATGAATGCGTTTCCGGGCAGTGTACGTCGCCGGTTATGGCTTAACCCGGCAGGTGGAGGCACCACCGCCACAACCTAGTTAACTGTGCTGTGTGTAGTCTTGGCGGTTATCCAGTTTTCCACTATCCAAAGGAGGAAGAGGATAACGTTCTGATGGATAACCGCCCTTTTTACACAATACACAAGAGCATCACCGGGTGACGGGCTCATTACCCAATCCACCCGGGCGGCGTCCTAACCGCAGGTGCTCTTCTGTGTTGTGTACGGAGAAATTCCCGGCGGTGGCAGCCGCCTTTCGAGAGGGTAAAACCATGAGTAATGATCGCATGACAGTAGTGCCCGATTTCCTGGGTGAACTGGACGCCGGCGTGTTCATGAACAAGATTGCGGCGGCTCTTAATACCACCGCGCTCGGCGTTCTGAACAACGGCAACAAAGGCAAGGTTGTCCTCACCTTTGATTTTGAGCGTATGGGCAACTCTGTTGAAGAGAAGCGCGTCAAGATTAAGCACAAGCTGAACTACAGCACCCCAACTCCCCGCGGCAAAGCGTCGGAAGAGGACACCACCGAAACACCAATGTGGGTTAACAAAGGCGGCAAGCTCACTATCCTGCAGGAGGATCAGGGGCAACTCTTCGGTATCACCGGCACGGTGGACGGAAAGCTTAAAGCGGCTCAGTGATCCGCACGCACAAATTCACTGATACCACTTCGCTAATCAGTTAATAAGGAATTTTTATGTCTCAGTTAGACAGCGGTACTTTTCAGCAGGTTAAAGACCTGGTGCTTTCGGGTTATCACCTGGAAGATATTAACGGTCTGGCCTGCCCGACAGTCCTGCGCCCAGAAAATACCAGCGTTGAAAGCCTGGAGCGTTTTTCTCTTGAGCGCTTCCGTTTCCGCGGCGCCATGGACACAACCAGCATTGATGATTTCGTTCGCTATTCTGTTAGTTATGCCCAAGAAGAAGAAAAGGCACGTTGCTTTATTGATGCCGATAACATGCTGGCCCGTTCTATCTTCAATATCGGCACGCTGGATAACCCAGGCCACGCTGATAACGTCGCCTCGATCAAGCTTAAGAAGACAGCGCCCTTCCGCGCGTTACTGGCGATCAACGGCGATCACCTTAATCAGAAGCAAATCGCTGAGTGGCTCGAAGACTGGAGCGATTATCTGCTGGCATTTGATGCTGGCGGCAACACGATGACGATCGCCCAAGCTGCGCAAGCTGTCCGCCGCGTCACTATCCAACAGGCGACTCAAGCCGACCATGAAGATAGTGACTTTAGCGGAAAGAAATCGTTGATGCAAAGTATTGAAGCCAGCAGTAAAGAGGTTATGCCAGTAGCGTTTGAGTTTAAGTGTGTACCCTATGAGGGCCTGGGCGAACGTCGTTTCAGTCTGCGCAATAGCCTGCTCAAAAGTAGCGAGCCGGTATTCGTTCTGCGTATTGTCCAGCTGGAAGCCCAGGAAGAAGCGATCGCCAATGAGTTCCGCGATCTGCTGATTGGCAAGTTCGACGGCAAGCCGGTAGAAACCTTTATCGGCAACTTCAAAGCCTGATTGCTCTCCATTAAATCCCCGGCGCCGCGGGGATTTATTAAAGCGTAATCCTGCAAATAATCGCCACCTGGCGAGGGATTCCTACACCCAAAAAACAGCGCTGTGCAGGCGTAAAGTATGGAGAAAAAAATGAGCTTTATTCAAACCTTTTCAGGCAAACATTTTAACTATCTCGACATCCAGCAAGACGCCATCGAGATCGAAGATATTGCTAATGCACTCTCGAACATCTGCCGCTTTGCCGGTCACCTGCCTGAGTTCTATAGCGTCGGCCAGCACAGCGTTTTAACAAGCCAACTGGTACCTCAGGAATTTGCGCTTGAAGCGCTGCTGCATGACGCCGCCGAGGCATATTTGCAGGATATCCCTGCCCCATTGAAACGCCTTCTTCCTGACTACCGAGCCATTGAAGATCAGGTTGATGCAGCTATTCGCCAAAAATTCGGCCTGCCGGCTGAGCAGCACCCGACCGTTAAATATGCCGACCTGGTGATGCTGGCCAGCGAACGTCGCGACTTTGAGATCGACGACGGCACCCATTGGACGATGCTCGACGGCGTCATTCCTACCGACCAATTTGTGATTAATCCCGTCCGCCCTGGTCAATCTTACGGCATGTTCATGAACCGCTTTAACCAACTGATGGAGCGGCGCTAATGGCACACGTGAAAGTGAAAGAATTGGTTGCTGCAGCGTACGCTGCGGCACCTGACCTACCACCAGCAGCAGCAGCCCAATTAATGCAAGACATAGCGTCAAGGCTGGATGTGACCTTTGTCGCCCTTACAGAGGCAATGGACCAGAACACCGCTATGGCCGCGATGATAGCGAACCTGAGCGAGGAAAACAGAAATGGCTAAAAACTCGATCGATGCTTATGGCGCCAGCGGCAAGACAAACGTTCTGATGTTCGAGCCGGAAAATCTGCATATTGTCACTGACAAGGCTCACCCGCTTTACGATGAACGTATTCACTTACCTCTCAGTGAAGCCATGGTGCTGAACATCATAGACCAGGGTGTTCTGGAGCCGATTATTGTCTGGAAAGACCCGGAAACTGGGTACTCCTGCGTGGTTGATGGCCGTCAGCGTGTCCGTCATACCCTGGAGGCTAACAGACGCCTGGCCAAAGAGGGTAAAACTCCGCTACTGGTTCCGGCTGTCACTAAACGCGGTTCTGCTGTTCGCATGGCTCAGGCAATGGTCAGCGCAAACGAAATCCGCCAGGCCGACACACCGCTGGGCAGGGCCAAAAAGATGGCTGATGCGCTGGAGCGCGGGCATGACGAGGAAGACCTAGCGCTGATGTTCGGCGTCAGTGTCCCCACTGTACGCGCTACGCTATCCCTTCTGGATGCCACTCAGGCAGTCAAAGACGCGGTAGAGTCCGGCGCAGTGACCGTTACCCAGGCACGGCAACTGGCATCACTGAAACCCGAAGAACAGCGGGAAAAGGTAGCCGAAATCGAAGCGGCGACCGCTGGCACTACCGGTCATGAAAAAGCGCGTCGTCAGCGCCAGGTCCTCGGCGATAAGAAACCGCGCCTTAAAACTCGCAAAGAAATCACAAAAGCCCTCGAAGCTGCCAACGGTGAATACGCTGATGCTCTGCGCTGGGTACTTGGGGAGGTAACATTATGAGTAAAGTAGGAGATCATTTCTTTGAGTTTCCTGCATCACGTGGAACTCAGGGCGGTTCAATTGTCCTGATGCTAACTGTTCCTGCACGGACCCTTACGCGAGTTCTCGCCAGCGATAATTACGGGGACACTCTTGAACGCTCGCAGCGAGAACTGAACCCAGCCAGGGCGAAAAAGTTTTATCAGTATCTTGTTGAAGCATACGAAAACAAAGAGCCATTTATCATTCCACCGCTGGTAGGTAACTGCGATTCGTATGTTGAATTCGAAGAGTTCGGAAACACTAATGTCGGGGTGGCCCGATTCCCGATGGACGCAGAGATTAAATTGTTTGATGGTCAGCATCGCGCAGCAGGTATTGCGGAATATTGTCGCACCATTGATGAACCGATCCATGTCCCGATGATGCTTACTCTCCAGTTGCCACTGAAGACACGGCAGCAGTTTTTCTCCGACATTAACAACAATGTTTCGAAACCTTCTGCGGCTATCAATATGGCCTATAACGGTCGTGATAAGAACGCGCAGGAGATGGTTAGTTTTATCAGTTCACACAGCGTATTTTCTGAAGTCACCGATTTTGAGCATAACGTCGTTCCCGCGAAAAGTGATAAGTGGGTGAGCTTCAAAGCCCTTAGTGATGCTACTGCAAAATTTTCCGGTTCATGTTCACAAGATGACCTTGAGGGGTTGTGGAATGCCTGGCTGATGCTGACTGGTTTAGATGATATTCGCCGAGGTACGAACCAGGTCGAGTACAAACGCGAGTATATCCAGTTCCATGCTGTGATGATTAACGCCTTTGGCTACGCCGTGCAGAGGTTAAGCGAAGGTCGGGGAGTTCGCGGGGTCACGCTGATGATTGAGGACTTGGTAATGAATACCGGCATTGCCGAACGTGAAGATTTCTTCCTCCTTTCATCATGGGATGGTATTTGCGCCAGCTGCGAGAAAACAAGGCCAACGGTCATTGCGAATGTCTCATCTCAGAAAGCTGCAGCATCACGCCTGATGGATGCCATCGCGAATAAAAACTTGTCTGTCAGTAGCGGTAAGGAATCAGCCAATGACCAATAACCAGTTAACCAGAGAACGTCTGGAAAAAATTAAATCATGGCGTGACACCTACGGTGCCGGAAGCAACGTAATGCTGCCAGCTGAAGAGGCTGAGGAGCTGGCTCGCATCGCGCTGGCCGTAATAGACAGCGAGCCGGTCCGCAACCCTGTGCTGGCGTATGCCGACAGTTATCGTGATATGGCGAAACAAGGCGTCAAGTCAGTCCCAATATGGAGCGTCATTACCGACCTAGAGCGAAACATAGCGCCGCTCTATATCCACGCGCAGCAGCCGGTAGTGCCGGAGGAAAAGCCAATGCCTAATCCGCTGAGCATGTACGCCGTTGATGCTGTAGCGGCTATAGCAGAGGTGAAAGGCTGGAACGCCTGCCGCGCCGCCATGCTCCAGGCTGGCAACTCTCCGGTAATTCCGGATGGTTACATGATGGTGCCGATGAGGCTAACCGCTGAGAACGGTGCAAAAGCAGCGCTTCTCGGGGAATTCAATCTTGAATATACGCTGACATGCCATGAGTGTTTTGGTGAAGGGTGCGACGACTGCTGCGGCGAGGGAACCTGGACGAGCACCATGCCGATTGACTGGACTACCATCAAAGAAATCTGGGATAAGGCCATTAATCACTTCGCAGCCGCCCAGCGGGAGGTGAAAAGTGAGTAAAGCCGAATTATTTCAAAGGCTTAAGGCTCTTACTACAGATTTTCATACTCTGGCATGTGAGCTTGATATCGGTGACAAGCGCACAGAAGTTTTCGAAATTTACGAAGTTCTGCGCCGGGCTCAGCGTCGCGGTGCAGCTGGTGAAATGTTGGCTGCAACTAATCCGCTGCTTAGTCCTGGCATTCCTGATGATATGGAATGGACGAATTTCGAAAACGAGGATTAAGACTGATGCCCAGCAAACTTAAACGCCGGCGTTGGCGCAGTATGCGTGAGGATCTAGCCTGGTATAAAGCAGAGGCAGATGACTGGAAAGCCATAGCCCTTGAACATGCAAACGAACTGTCAGTTCTTCGCAGACATTCGCTTCATGTTCCGTTACCAGTGCTTATTCCTGTGGAAATTGTCCACCAACTAAATGCAAGTAAACATAAAGATCACCCGTTATGTAAAACCTGTATTGACGGGCTACGCAGTGGTTGTTCGTCATGTGCTTATAATATTCGATAACCGGGTGCAGCCGGTGTATGGAGAAAAAATGTCACGTATGGTCTCTTTACTCGAATGGGCGAAAGATGAATTCGGTAGTGAAGCCCCTAGCGAGCGTGTATTAAAAAAATACGCTAAAGGTCAAATGATAGCGCCGCCACCGATGCGAGTTGGACGGCGCTGGATGGTTGACAGAGAAGCTCGTTTTATAGGTGTCGTTGCTGAACCTCAACTTCCAATAAATGTAAACCCAAAATTGAGACGGATAATTAACGATGGCAGCTAGACCGCGCACTCATAAAATCTCTATCCCAAACCTGTATTGCAAGCTTGATAAACGCACCGGTAAGGTTTACTGGCAATACAAACACCCTATTTCTGGGCGTTTTCATAGCCTCGGCACAGATGAAGCTGAGGCAAAGCAGGTGGCAAGTGAAGCAAACACGATCATTGCAGAGCAGCGAACCAGGCAGATCCTTAGTATTAACGAGCGTCTGTCGCGTATGAAAGGAAACCGCGCGGACATTACAGTGACAGCATGGCTTGATAAATATGAATCCGTGCAGGAGGAAAGGTTGAAACACAACGAACTTCGACCAAATTCTTTTAGGCAAAAAGCTAAACCTATCCGGCTTTTTCGTGAGCATTGCGGCATGCAATATCTGAAAGACATTTCAGCACTAGATATTTCTGAAATAACAGATGCGGTTAAGGCTGAGGGTCATAATAGAATGGCTCAAATTGTTCGCATGGTATTAATTGATGTATTTAAAGAGGCACAGCATGCTGGACATGTTCCGCCAGGTTATAACCCTGCCCAGGCTACTAAGCAACCTCGAAACAAAATTACTAGACAACGTTTATCACTGGAGGAATGGAAGACTATTTATGAATGCGCTGAGCATCAACAGCCATATTTGCAGTGCGGAATGCTACTCGCAATAGTAACCGGCCAGCGCATAGGTGATATTTGTAATATGAAATTCACAGATATTTGGGATGATATGTTACATATTGTGCAGGAAAAAACAGGTTCTCGCCTTGCCATTCCGCTCTCACTAAGAAATGAAGTACTAGATATTTCGCTACGAGATGTTGTTTCAAAATGTAGAGATGCGGTGGTTAGTAAATATCTGGTCCACTTCAGACATACCACCTCTCAGGCTAACCGTGGTGATCAAGTATCCACGAAAACTCTGACTTCTACATTTAAAAAAGCTCGGGACAAAAGTTGTCTTGCATGGGATGAAGGAAGCGCCCCAACCTTCCACGAACAGAGATCTCTTTCAGAACGGTTATACCGCGAGCAGGGCCTAGATACTCAGAAGTTACTGGGCCACAAATCGAAAAAAATGACGGATAAATACAACGATGACCGGGGTAAAGACTGGCTCGTTGTAGGTCAGAAAGCAATACGATTTTAAGCCAGTTTTGGGGAGGAATTTTGGGGAAAGTTTTGGGGAAAGATTTTGAACAATCGTAAAAAAGGGAGCCACTTGGCTCCCTTCTGTCTTCAATCAGCGATGACTGATTACATATTCGCGATAATCGCGTCGCCAAACTCTGAACATTTCAGCAGTTTAGCGCCTTCCATCAGACGTTCAAAGTCATAGGTCACGGTCTTGGCGGCGATAGCTCCTTCGGTGCCTTTAACGATCAGGTCTGCCGCTTCGAACCACTGCATGTGGCGCAGCATCATCTCAGCGGACAGAATAATAGAACCTGGGTTCACTTTATCCTGGCCTGCATATTTCGGCGCAGTACCGTGGGTCGCTTCGAACAGTGCACACTCGTCGCCGATGTTCGCGCCCGGAGCGATACCGATACCGCCAACCTGCGCCGCCAGGGCGTCAGAGATATAGTCGCCGTTCAGGTTCATACAGGCGATAACATCGTATTCCGCCGGACGCAGCAGGATCTGCTGCAGGAAGGCGTCGGCGATAACGTCTTTCACGACGATCTCTTTCCCGGTGTTCGGGTTTTTGATCTTCAGCCACGGGCCGCCGTCAATCAGCTCACCGCCGAACTCTTCGCGTGCCAGCTGGTAGCCCCAGTCTTTGAACGCGCCTTCGGTGAATTTCATGATGTTGCCTTTGTGCACCAGGGTTAGTGAATCGCGATCGTTGGTGATGGCGTATTCAATGGCGGCGCGAACCAGGCGTTTGGTACCTTCTTCAGAGCACGGCTTGATGCCGATACCGCAATGTTCCGGGAAGCGAATTTTCTTCACGCCCATTTCATCGCGCAGGAATTTGATCACTTTATCCGCTTCGGCAGAATCGGCTTTCCACTCGATACCGGCGTAGATGTCTTCGGAGTTTTCGCGGAAGATAACCATATCGGTCAGTTCAGGATGTTTAACCGGGCTCGGAGTACCCTGATAATAACGAACCGGGCGCAGGCAAACGTAGAGGTCCAGTTCCTGACGCAGGGCAACGTTCAGAGAACGGATACCGCCGCCGACTGGCGTGGTCAGAGGGCCTTTGATAGCAACACGATATTCACGAATCAGATCAAGAGTTTCGGCAGGCAGCCAGACATCCTGGCCATAAACCTGGGTCGATTTTTCACCGGTGTAAACTTCCATCCAGGAAATTTTACGCTCGCCCTTATAGGCTTTCTCGACGGCAGCATCAACCACTTTCAGCATCGCCGGAGTCACGTCAACGCCGATACCATCGCCTTCGATGAACGGGATAATCGGGTTATTAGGGACGTTCAGCTTGCCGTTTTGCAGGGTGATTTTTTGACCTTCCGCCGGAACTACTACTTTGCTTTCCATTAACCTCTCCTTCGAGCGCTTCTGGTTCTGCTCTTCCCTCTTCACGCTAGCCGGGCGTTGGCTTTATTCGCCCACTCCCGTCATCGGAATATCCCGCTAACCGGAGATTTCGCGTCCGTGTCGCCTTCCTGTAATGCGAATCGGTTTGAGCAACCTTTTTGTTAATAAGTTGTAATGAGCATGTCAATACTACCTGAATGTTTGCGTCCATGAAAGGCATTCGTAATTAGGCTATAATGCGGCAATTGATTGAGTCTGAAAATACCATGCAAAAAACTTCTTTTAGAAAACATCGCGTTGAGCGATTCAGCACGCAACAAGTCACCAGACAACGCAAAGAACGCCAGCCAAAAACTGTGATCTTGTTCAATAAACCATATGATGTATTGCCGCAATTTACCGATGAAGCCGGACGCAGCACGCTTAAAGATTTTATTCCGGTTGCCGGCGTCTACGCTGCCGGTCGGCTGGACCGCGATAGCGAAGGCCTGCTGGTGCTGACTAACGACGGCGCGCTGCAGGCGGCCCTCACCCAGCCGGGCAAGCGCACCGGAAAGATTTATTTTGTCCAGGTGGAAGGCGAACCCACGGCGGACGCGCTGGCCGCCCTTCGCGACGGCGTCACGCTGAATGACGGCCCCACCCTGCCTGCGGGAGTCGAGCGGGTGGCGGAGCCAGAGTGGCTATGGCCGCGAAATCCGCCCATTCGCGAGCGCAAATCCATCCCTACCAGCTGGCTTAAAATCACCCTCTATGAAGGGCGCAACCGCCAGGTGCGGCGGATGACCGCCCACGTCGGCTTTCCGACGCTACGTCTGATTCGCTACGCGATGGGCGGCTATACGCTGGATGGCCTGGCCAACGGCGAATGGCGCAAAATTGATTAACAGTAGCCTAAGGAAAATCAATGTTTAAACCGCACGTCACCGTCGCCTGCGTGGTTCACGCGAAAGGCAAATTCCTCGTTGTTGAAGAGACGATCAACGGAAAAGCGCTGTGGAACCAGCCTGCGGGCCACCTCGAAGCCGATGAAACGCTGGTTCAGGCCGCAGAGCGCGAGCTCTGGGAAGAGACCGGCATTCGCGCCACGCCGCAGCACTTTCTTCGCCTGCATCAGTGGATAGCCCCGGATCGCACCCCATTTTTGCGCTTCCTCTTTACTATCGAGCTTAACGATACGTGCGCCACCGAGCCCCATGATAGCGATATCGATCGCTGCCTGTGGCTTAGCGCTGAGGAAATTCTTAACGCGACAAACCTGCGTTCTCAACTGGTTGCTGAGAGCATTCGCAGCTATCAGCAGGATCCGCGCTACCCGCTGTCGCTCATCGGTGAATTTAACTGGCCGTTTACAGGGGGTGCCTCAACCGAGGACGCGTGCTAGAATACGCCGCCTCGAAGTTCAATGTAGTGAGTATTCCAATGTCAGAAAGCCAGAAAAAAGTGATCGTCGGCATGTCCGGCGGGGTTGATTCCTCAGTTTCCGCCTACCTGCTGCTTCAGCAAGGTTATAAGGTGGAAGGCCTGTTCATGAAGAACTGGGAAGAAGACGACGGCGAGGAATACTGCACCGCAGCGGCGGATCTTGCCGACGCGCAGGCCGTTTGCGATAAGCTGGGAATTGAACTTCACACCGTCAATTTTGCCGCAGAATACTGGGACAACGTATTCGAGCTGTTCCTTGAAGAATACAAAGCCGGGCGCACGCCGAACCCGGATATTCTGTGTAACAAAGAAATTAAATTTAAAGCTTTCCTCGAATTTGCCGCAGAAGACCTCGGCGCCGACTACATCGCTACCGGACACTACGTGCGCCGCGCCGACGTTAACGGCAAGAGCCAGCTGCTGCGCGGCCTCGACGGTAACAAAGACCAGAGCTACTTCCTTTATACCCTAAGCCACGAACAGATCGCGCAAAGCCTGTTCCCGGTGGGGGAGCTGGAAAAGCCGCAGGTGCGTAAAATCGCCGAAGAGTTGGATCTCATTACCGCGAAGAAAAAAGACTCGACCGGTATCTGTTTTATCGGCGAACGCAAATTCCGTGAGTTCCTTGGCCGCTACCTGCCCGCTCAGCCGGGAAAAATTATCAGCGTTGACGGCGACGAAGTTGGCGAGCATCAGGGCCTGATGTACCACACCCTTGGGCAGCGTAAAGGCCTTGGCATCGGCGGTATCAAAGACGGCGGCGAAGACCCGTGGTACGTGGTCGACAAAGACGTCGAAAACAATATTCTGGTTGTCGCCCAGGGCCACGACCATCCGCGTCTGATGTCCGTTGGGCTGATTGCCCAACAGCTGCACTGGGTCGATCGCGAGCCGGTTACGGGCACGCTGCGCTGCACGGTGAAAACCCGCTACCGTCAGACCGATATCCCCTGCAGCGTTAAAGCGCTGGATGACGACCGCATTGAAGTCATCTTTGATGAGCCGGTTGCCGCCGTGACGCCGGGCCAGTCTGCGGTCTTCTACCGCGGCGAAGTCTGCCTCGGCGGCGGGATTATCGAACAGCGCTTGCCGCTGCCGGCTTGACAGACATTTCAGCCGCTGAATGCGCCGCTCGGGCATTTGGCGGTTTATAAGGAGAATGTGTGGCGAAGAATTATTATGACATTACGCTGGCGCTGGCCGGCGTTTGCCAGGCCGCGCGTCTGGTTCAGGAACTGGCGCACCAGGGGCACTGCGATAGCGATGCTCTGCATGTGTCGCTGAACAGCATCATCGACCTCGATCCGGATTCAACGCTGGCGGTGTTCGGTGGTAGCGAAGCCAATCTTCGCCTCGGGCTGGAGACCCTTATTGGCGTGCTGAATACCAGCAGCCGCCAGGGGCTGAACGCCGAACTTACCCGCTATACTTTAAGCCTGATGGTGCTGGAGCGTAAGCTTGCCGCCAGCAAGGGAGCCATGGATACCCTCGGCAACCGTATCGGTGGCCTGCGCCGTCAGCTTGAACATTTCGATCTGCAATCCGAGACGCTGCTCAGCGCGATGGCCGGCATCTATGTTGATGTCATTAGCCCGCTGGGCCCGCGGATTCAGGTGACCGGCTCTCCCGCCGTGCTGCAAAGCCCTCAGGTTCAGGCGAAGGTTCGCTCTGCCCTGCTGGCCGGAATTCGCTCCGCGGTGCTCTGGCACCAGGTCGGCGGCGGGCGCCTGCAGCTGATGTTTTCTCGTCATCGTCTGGTTAACCAGGCAAAACAAATTCTTGCTCATTTAACCCCGGAGTTGTGATCTATGGAATTATCCTCACTGACCGCCGTTTCCCCAGTCGACGGCCGCTACGGCGACAAAGTCAGCGCGCTGCGCGGTATCTTCAGCGAATTCGGTTTGCTGAAATTCCGCGTTCAGGTAGAAGTGCGTTGGTTGCAAAAACTGGCCGCGCACGCAGCGATCAAGGAAGTTCCTGCTTTTGCTGCCGACGCAAACGGTTACCTTGATAAAATCGTCGCTGATTTCAGCGTAGAAGATGCAGAGCGCATCAAAACCATCGAGCGCACCACCAACCACGACGTTAAAGCGGTTGAGTATTTCCTTAAGGAAAAAGTCGCCGATGTCGCTGAACTGCACGCGGTCTCCGAGTTTATCCACTTTGCCTGCACCTCCGAGGACATCAACAATCTGTCCCACGCGCTGATGCTGAAAACCGCTCGCGACGAAGTGATCCTGCCCTACTGGCGCAAGCTGATCGACGCGGTGAAAGACCTGGCGGTGCAATATCGCGATATCCCGCTGCTTTCCCGCACTCACGGCCAGCCGGCCACGCCGTCGACCATGGGGAAAGAGATGGCGAACGTCGCTTACCGTATGGAGCGCCAGTATCGTCAGCTGAATCAGATTGAAATCCTTGGCAAAATCAACGGCGCGGTGGGTAACTATAACGCCCACATCGCCGCCTACCCGGAAGTCGACTGGCACCAGTTCAGCGAAGAGTTCGTCACCTCGCTGGGTATCCAGTGGAACCCGTACACCACCCAGATTGAACCGCACGACTATATCGCCGAACTGTTCGACTGCGTCGCGCGCTTTAACACTATCCTGATTGATTTCGATCGTGACGTCTGGGGCTATATCGCGCTCAACCATTTCAAGCAGAAGACGATTGCCGGCGAAATCGGCTCTTCCACCATGCCGCATAAAGTGAACCCGATCGACTTCGAGAACTCCGAAGGCAACCTCGGTCTGGCCAACGCGGTGATGCAGCATCTGGCGAGCAAACTGCCGGTTTCCCGCTGGCAGCGCGACCTGACCGACTCCACCGTCCTGCGTAACCTCGGCGTCGGCATCGGCTATGCGCTGATCGCGTATCAATCCACTCTGAAAGGCGTGAGCAAGCTGGAGCTGAATCAGGACCGTCTGCTGGATGAACTAGACCACAACTGGGAAGTACTGGCCGAGCCGATCCAGACCGTTATGCGCCGCTACGGCATCGAGAAGCCTTACGAGAAGCTGAAAGAGCTGACCCGCGGCAAGCGCGTGGACGCCGAAGGCATGCAGCAGTTCATCGACAGCCTGGCGCTGCCGGAAGCGGAAAAAGTTCGCCTGAAGGCCATGACGCCGGCCAACTATATCGGCCGCGCGACCACCATGGTTGACGAACTGAAGTAAACCTTTCCACCCTCTTTCCGCTCTGGGAAGAGGGTTTCCCTGCCCCCGCGATCGTTAAATCCAGACGTCGTTCACCGCGGTCCGATCTCCGCCCTCATGCCCGGTATTCAGGACGCCGCGCGGCTCGATCAGCATAAGTTTGGTTTCGGTTTCCGCCGAGGTTTTATGCTCAACGCCCCGAGGCACCACGATCATTTCGCCGGCCTGAAGCAACAGATGCTTATCGCGAAAATCCAGACGCAGCACGCCCTCCAGCACAATCAGGGTTTCATCCGTTTCCGGATGGCTATGCCAGATAAAGTCGCCGAAGATCCTGACCACCTTGAACTGATAATCATTCATTTCGGCCACCACCTTCGGCTGCCATTGCTCGGTAAAGAGAGTGAATTTCTGCGCAATATTAATCGATTGATACATGAGCTGACTCCTTGTGATAAAGGCTGTCAGCATAGATAACTCCCCACCGCAGAGATTGAACAATTGTGCAACTCGCGGCGCGTCAGGGGCGGACAAACTTCAGCCAGCGGCCGGGAGAGAGGCCAAAGCGGCTGATGAACTGGCGCGTCATATGGCTTTGGTCGGCAAAGCCCGCGTGGGCTGCGATATCTGCCAGATTATCCCCTGCCAGCATCCGCTGGCGGCAAAATTCGAGGCGCCTCATCATCACATAACGCCAGGGGCTGGCGCCAAACAGCGCCCTGAAATCGCGGCTCAGGCTCCAGCGGTCTCTGCCGCTGACGTTCGCCAGAGTGTCGAGGGTGATGTTCTGCGCAAAACAGGCGTGGATATACTCCCGGGCCCTTTCCGCAGCGGGGTAATCGAAGGCCCGGCGTCGAAAGCGCTGGCCACCGACGGCGGCCAGGGTCTGCGCCAGATCGTACAGCGCGTCCTCCTCCTCCAGATGCGCGAAGTGGGCATTGACGTCTTTCAGCAACGGCAGCGCGGCGTGCAGCAAGCGCGGATCGCTGGATATTCCCCCGGGGATAAAGGGCAACGGCCTGCCGCCAAGGATCTTTTGAATCAGCGCGGGCTCAATGTACACCATCCGGTAGCGAAACCCCTCCTCGGTCCCTGCCTCGCCGTCATGGACCTCATCGGGGTGCAAAACCATCGTCCCACCGGGGAGGCTGTGCTGGAGGCCGCCGCGATAGTGAAAGCGCTGCACGCCGGAGAGCGTCTGGCCAATGGCGTAAGTATCATGCCGGTGAGGCTCATAACCGTGGCCGCCGAAAAAGGCTTCGATACGCTCAATATGCGCGGGCGACTGGGCCAGGCGGACCCAATCCGCACGTTTCTGTTGTGGCATGTGATTTACGCTCCCGCGCGCCATTAAAAACGACATCCGCTATTCCGCTATATTACACAAAAAATTAACATCGCCGCTCGTTCTCCGCTACCCTTCACCACCGTTATGGTTGGTCATCACGCCCCGAGTCATCAACCAGAACAGCAGCGCCAGCAGACTGACCGATGCCCCCAGCAGGCAAACGCCCTGCCATCCCGCGCGCGCATATACCGCGGTCGTACTAACCGCCCCCAAACCGCTGCCAAGCGCATAAAACAGCATATACAGACCGACCAGCCTGCTGTGCGCTTCGGGTCGGGTACGGAAAATCATGCTTTGATTAGTGACATGCAGCGCCTGACCGCCGAGATCCAGCAGCACAATGCCAGCCAACAGCGCCGCTGGCGACCATGCCATCAGCGATAATGGCCACCAGGCCACCAGCAACATGACCAGGGCCACGGCGCTGGTGCGCTGCCCGTATCCGCGATCGGCCCATTTACCGGCTCGCCCCGCCGCCAGGGCGCCGATAGCCCCCACCAGGCCCAGGGCGCCGATCTCCGTATGCGAAAAGCCGAAGGGCGGAGCGCTCAAGGGCAAAACCAGCGCGCTCCAGAAGATATTGAAGGCGGCAAACATCAGTAACGCCAGCACGCCGCGCACCTGAAGCACTTTTTCCTGACGCAGCAGAGTCAGCATCGATGCCAACAGGCGCGGGTAGCTCAGGGGGGTCGACGCTACCGCTAACACCGGCAGCCGACGCCACAGCGGCAGCGCAATGCCCAGCATCAGTAAAGCGGCAAAGATGTATACCCCGCGCCAGCCGAAGAGATCGCTTACGCCCCCTGAAAATACCCGCGCCAGCAGCAGCCCGATAAAGACTCCGCTCTGCGCGGCGCCCACCACGCGTCCCTGTTCATGGGGCGAAGCGGCGCTGGCGGCATAGGCGATCAACCCCTGGGTCATTGCGGTACCCAGCAGGCCAACGGCAAGCATGCCGCCCAACAGCATCACGGTGGTGGACGCCAGACTCACCGCCGTCAGCGCAGCGATCAACAGAAAAACCTGCGTCGCTATCAGGCGGCGGCGATTGACTCTGTCGCCCAGCGGTACTAGCAAGAGCAACGCCATCGCGCAGCCAATCTGAGTCGCCGCAATCACCCCGCCAATCGCGGCGTCGCTGATGGCGAAATCTCGCGCCAGCGCGTCGAGCAGCGGTTGTGCGTAATAAACGTTCGCCACGCTCAACCCGCTGGCGAGAGCAAACAGCCACACCAGGCTACGCGGCATAACCGTTTCCGGGTCTATTAGCGATGGGGATAACATTGACGCTTTCATGATTCCAGCCTTAATAATCTAGTTTCAAAATAAAACCAGTTGTAGGCTAGAACAGGGAGTTTTAAAATGCAACTAGTTTACCCGACCGTTTGGAGAGCCCATGCCTGCGCGTGAAAAAATGAAAAACGAAACCTGCCCCGTCGCCCGAAGCGTGGATATTATCGGCGATCGCTGGTCCTTATTGATTGTGCGCGACGCCTTCGATGGTATGCGCCGCTTTAGCGATTTCCAGCGAAGCCTCGGTATGGCGCGTAATATTCTCTCTGACCGTCTGCACAAACTGGTAAATTCAGGTATCCTCACGACGCAAGCCGCCTCGGACGGCACGGCTTATCAGGAATACGTACTGACGGCAAAGGGGGAGCGTTTGTTCCCTGTGGTGGTTGCGCTACGCCAGTGGGGAGAGCAGCATCTGTTTGCCCCTGACGAACCCCATTCCGTCCTGATCGATAAACGTACGCTGCGCCCGGTTCCCATGATGTCGCCCGCGGCCGAAGACGGACTCGTCCTGATGCCTCACGAGACTGAGGTACAAAAAATCAAATAAAATTCTTTATTTAACAGCTGTTTATGTTAAAGGTGTATAATAAGCGCTAAACTATTCAAATCATAAATAAAATGGAGAACGGGCATGCGCGTACTCGTGGTTGAGGATAACGCTCTCCTGCGCCATCACCTGAAAGTTCAGCTGCAGGAGCTGGGACATCAGGTCGATGCGGCGGAAGACGCAAAGGAAGCGGATTACTATCTGGGTGAACATGTTCCGGACATCGCCATCGTCGACCTTGGCCTGCCGGATGAAGACGGCCTTTCGCTGATTCGTCGCTGGCGCAGCCACGACGTGTCGGTGCCGGTGCTGGTGCTGACCGCGCGCGAAGGCTGGCAGGATAAAGTCGAGGTGCTGAGCGCCGGCGCGGATGATTACGTCACTAAGCCGTTCCATATCGAAGAGGTCGCGGCCCGCATGCAGGCGCTGCTGCGGCGTAACAGCGGCCTGGCGTCACAGGTCATCTCCATACCGCCTTTCCAGGTGGATTTATCACGTCGCGAGCTGTCGGTCAACGACCAGCCCATCAAGCTGACGGCATTTGAATACACCATTATGGAAACCCTGATCCGCAACCGGGGCAAAGTGGTCAGCAAAGATTCGCTGATGCTGCAGCTCTATCCCGACGCCGAGCTGCGCGAAAGCCATACTATCGATGTGCTGATGGGACGACTGCGCAAAAAAATACAGGCTGAGTATCCGCAGGATGTGATTACCACCGTGCGCGGCCAGGGCTATCTGTTCGAACTGCGCGGATGAAAGGGCTACTGCGGCATATTCTGCCGCTGTCGTTGCGCGTCCGCTTTCTGCTGGCAACGGCCGCCGTGGTGCTGGTGCTATCGCTTTCCTATGGCATGGTCGCGCTGGTGGGATATAGCGTTAGCTTCGATAAAACCACCTTCCGCCTGCTGCGCGGCGAGAGCAACCTGTTCTATATGCTGGCGAAGTGGGAAAACAACACCATCGAAGTTGATATTCCCGATAACCTCAATATGCAGAGCCCCACGGTAACGCTGATTTACGACGCTCACGGCCAGCTGTTGTGGGCGCAGCGCGATGTTCCGTGGCTCGTCAAGCGTATTCAACCTGACTGGCTCAAAAATAACGGCTTTCATGAGATTGAGGCCGACGTAGACAGCAGCAGTATGCTGCAGCACAACAATCATGAGATTCAGCAACAGCTGGACGCCATCCGGGAAGAGGACGACGGCTCCGAGATGACCCACTCGGTGGCGATCAACATCTATCCGGCCACCAGCACCATGCCGCAGCTCAGTATCGTGGTTGTCGACACCATTCCGGTGGAGCTGAAGCGCTCCTATATGGTGTGGAGCTGGTTTATTTACGTCCTGGCAGCCAACCTGCTGCTGGTGATCCCGCTATTGTGGGTCGCGGCGTGGTGGAGCCTGCGCCCTATCGAATCGCTGGCCAAAGAGGTGCGCGAACTGGAGGAGCATCACCGCGAGATGCTCAACCCGAACACCACCCGGGAGCTTACGCGGCTGGTCAGCAATCTCAACCGCCTGCTGAAAAGCGAACGCGAACGCTATGATAAATACCGCACGACGCTGACCGACCTCACCCACAGCCTGAAAACCCCTCTCGCGGTGATGCAGAGCACGCTGCGTTCCATGCGCGGCGAGAAGCTGAGCGTCAACGAAGCAGAACCGGTGATGCTGGAGCAGATTAGCCGCATCTCGCAGCAGATTGGCTACTATCTGCATCGCGCCAGCATGCGCAGCGGCGGTTCGCTGCTCAGCCGCGAACTGCACCCCATCGCTCCGCTGCTCGACAGCCTGACCTCGGCGCTGAACAAAGTCTATCAGCGCAAAGGCGTGAACATTACCCTGGATATCTCGCCGGAAATTAGCTTTGTCGGCGAAAAGAACGATTTTATGGAAGTCATGGGCAACGTTCTCGATAACGCCTGCAAATATTGCCTGGAGTTTGTGGAAGTCTCCGTTCGTCAGACCAACGACAATCATCTGCATATTCTGGTTGAAGATGATGGCCCGGGGATCCCGGCAACAATGCGCAGCGCGGTGTTCGATCGCGGCCAGCGCGCCGATACGCTGCGCCCCGGGCAGGGCGTGGGTCTCTCGGTTGCCCGCGATATCGTTGCCCAGTACGACGGCCGTATCCTGGCCGAGGACAGCCTTCTCGGCGGCGCCTGCATGGAAGTGATTTTTGGCCGTCAGACCCTCGAAGATAAAGAGAGCTAAAACAGTCGGTTTTTTAACGGCGCCTGCATCATGCTGGTGCCGCATCCGTTATAATCCCTATCAGACACCTGCTGTGGAATATAAATATGGATTATCAATTAACGCTTAACTGGCCCGACTTTATCGAACGCTACTGGCAAAAACGCCCTGTAGTGCTAAAACGGGGCTTTGCTAATTTCGTCGATCCGTTAAGCCCGGACGAGCTGGCCGGACTGGCGATGGAGAGCGAAGTCGATAGCCGCCTGGTCAGTCATCAGGACGGTAAATGGCAGGTTAGCCACGGCCCCTTCGAGAGCTACGATCACCTGAGCGAGAATAACTGGTCGCTGCTGGTACAGGCGGTTAATAACTGGCACCAGCCAACGGCGGCGCTGATGCATCCGTTCCGCGCTCTGCCCGACTGGCGCATCGACGATCTGATGATCTCGTTTTCCGTCCCGGGCGGCGGCGTCGGTCCGCATCTCGACCAGTACGATGTGTTCATCATTCAGGGGACCGGCCGCCGCCGCTGGCGCGTGGGCGAAAAAGTGCCGATGAAACAGCACTGTCCGCATCCTGACCTGCTGCAGGTCGATCCGTTTGAAGCCATTATTGATGAAGAGATGGAGCCGGGCGATATTCTGTATATTCCGCCGGGATTCCCGCATGAAGGCTACTCGCTGGAAAATTCGCTTAACTATTCGGTCGGCTATCGCGCGCCAAATGCCCGTGAGCTGTTCAGCGGCTTTGCCGATTACGTTTTGCAGCGCGAACTGGGCAGCCAGCGCTACGCCGATCCGGACGTACCGTCTCGCGACCATCCTGCCGACATTTTGCCGGTTGAACTGGATCGTCTGCGCGAGATGATGCTGGGGCTGATTAACCAGCCGGAGCACTTTAAGCAGTGGTTTGGCGAGTTTATCACCCAGTCCCGCCACGAACTGGATGTCGCGCCGCCGGAGCCGCCATATCAGCCGGATGAAATTTACGATGCGCTGCAGCAGGGGGACAAGCTGTCGCGGCTCGGCGGTCTGCGCGTGCTGCGGATTGATGGCGAGGTATTCGTCAACGGCGAGAAAATCAACTCACCGCACCGCCCGGCGCTGGATGCCCTGGCGACTCATCTGACGCTAAACGCAGAGCATCTCGGCGATGCGCTGGAAGATCCCTCCTTCCTCGCCCTGCTGGCCGCGCTAGTCAACAGCGGCTACTGGTTCTTTGAGGACTGAGCCATCTGTTTGCCCGGTGGCGGCTGGCGTCTCACCGGGCCTACGGGATGGCATTCTACATTTGCCTACCGCACCGTCAGTTTCACCACCTCACCGGCCCGTAGCTTATAGAACCTTTATGCGCCGCGTTTCGCCGTCAGCTCGGCAATGCGTACAATCACCTGCACCGCCTTCTCCATGCCTTCAAGCGTCACAAACTCATGCTTCCCGTGGTAGTTATAGCCGCCGGTAAACAGGTTCGGGCACGGCAGGCCCATAAACGAGAGCTGCGCGCCGTCGGTACCGCCGCGAATCGGCTTTAACTGCGGTTCAATATCGCAATCCACCATCGCCTGGCGGGCGATATCGACCACGTGCGGGTGCGCCATCACCTTCTCATGCATATTGTAATAGCTGTCCTCAATGACCAGCTCGATATAGCAATCCGGATGAAGCCCCTTGCCGACCTTTTTGGCGATCTCCATCATCTTGCGCTTGCGGGCCTCAAACTGCTTCCGGTCAAAATCGCGGATGATGTAGTGCATATCTGCCCGATCGACGGTGCCTTTGATGCTGGCCAGATGGTAGAAACCTTCGTAGCCTTCGGTGGTCTCGGGCGCTTCGTCCGCTGGCACCTCGGCATGAATGCGCGCCGCCAGCGATAGGGCGTTCACCATCACCCCTTTCGCCGTGCCGGGATGAACGTTATTACCCACGATCTTAATCGTCACCGAGGCGGCGTTAAAGTTCTCGAACTCCAGTTCACCCACGCCGCCGCCGTCGACGGTGTAAGCCCAGCGCGCATCGAATGCCGCGACATCAAAATGCTTCGCCCCTTTACCCACCTCTTCATCCGGCGTAAAGGCGACGCGGATATCGCCGTGGGGAATATTCTTCGCTTTTAGCGTCGCCAGCGCGGTCATGATCTCCGCGATGCCCGCTTTGTCATCCGCGCCGAGCAGCGTTTTGCCATCGGTGGTAATCAGCGTCTGCCCGAGCAGCTGGTGCAGTACCGGGAACATCACCGGGGAGAGAACCTCGTCGCCAATACCGAGAGCGATATCACCGCCGCGGTAGTTTTCGACGATCTGCGGATTAACATTCTTACCGCTGAAGTCAGGCGACGTATCGACATGGGAAATAAAACCAACGGCCGGAATATCACCCTCAACGTTAGCCGGCAGGGTGCCCATGACCGTCCCTTTCTCACTCAGCGTCACGTTCACCAGTCCCATTTCTTGCAGCTGCGCCTGAAGCAGACGTAACAGCTTCCACTGACCTTCCGTGCTCGGTACCTGACGCACGCCAGGCTTCGACTGCGTGTCTAAAGAAACGTACTGCAAAAAACGCTCAAGCAATTTATCCATGTAGCCACCCTCTTCTTTTGTGACAACATTATTGATAAGCCGGAAAAGACAAATATTGCGTCAGGTCATTTTTAGCCCGGCAAATGAGAATTTAATCCATTTCGCACGATAATGTTGTAAAGGTAGCTCATCATGGCGCATCAATCATTGGCGATTACAATCGTTTGCCGTAGAATGCTCGGCCTTATTATTTTATGTGTCAAACCAAAGGTGGTTAACCACAAACCCCGCATCGGTAAGCTTTCCGCTGCGCCTACATGGGACAGAGTCAAAAATTGAATACACAACCGCGTTCGCGTTCTCCGCTGGTTCAGCTGGCGGGAATTCGCAAAAGCTTTGATGGTAAAACGGTAATATCCGACCTCAATCTGACCATCAACAACGGTGAGTTTCTCACCCTGCTTGGCCCCTCCGGCTGCGGTAAAACAACCGTTCTTCGTCTTATCGCCGGCCTGGAAAGCGTCGATAGCGGCCGAATCCATCTCGAAGATCACGATATCACCCATATCCCGGCGGAAAACCGCCACGTTAACACCGTCTTTCAAAGCTATGCGCTGTTTCCGCACATGACGGTGTTTGAAAACGTCGCCTTTGGCCTGCGTATGCAGAAAACCCCGGCCGCGGAAATTACCCCCCGCGTCCACGACGCCCTGCGTATGGTGCAGCTTGACGCGTTTGCCCAGCGTAAACCGCATCAGCTCTCCGGCGGCCAGCAGCAGCGCGTCGCCATCGCCCGCGCGGTAGTCAACAAACCGCGCCTGCTGCTGCTTGATGAATCTCTCTCCGCACTTGATTATAAACTGCGCAAGCAGATGCAGAATGAGCTGAAGGCGCTTCAGCGTAAGCTCGGCATCACCTTCGTCTTCGTGACCCACGATCAGGAGGAGGCGCTGACCATGTCCGACCGCATCGTGGTCATGCGCGAGGGTAAAATTGAGCAGGACGGCACGCCGCGCGAGATCTACGAAGAGCCAAAAAACCTGTTTGTCGCCAGCTTTATCGGCGAAATCAACATCTTCGATGCCACAGTCATCGAGCGGATCGACGAGCAGCGGGTGCGCGCCAGCGTCGAAGGCCGCGAATGCAATATTTACGTCAGCTTCGCCGTTGAAAAAGGCCAGCGGCTTAACGTTCTGCTGCGTCCGGAAGATCTGCGCGTGGATGAGATCCACCACAGTAACGATGCCGATGGCTTGATAGGCTATATCCGCGAACGCAACTATAAAGGCATGACGCTGGAATCGGTGGTTGAACTGGAAAACGGCAAAATGGTCATGGTCAGCGAATTCTTTAATGAAGACGATCCTGATTTTGACCACTCTCTCGACCAGAAAATGGCCATTAACTGGGTAGAAAGCTGGGAGGTTGTGCTGGCCGATGAAGAACACAAGTAAATTCCAGAATGTGGTGATCGCCACCATCGTGGGCTGGCTTGTGCTGTTCGTCTTTTTGCCCAACCTGATGATCATCGCTACCAGCTTCCTGACCCGCGACGATACCAACTTCGTTAAGCTGGTCTTTACGCTGGATAACTACGCGCGCCTGCTCGACCCGCTCTACTACGACGTGCTGTTGCATTCGTTGAATATGGCGCTGCTGGCGACGCTGGCCTGCCTGGCGCTCGGCTACCCTTTCGCCTGGTTCCTGGCAAGGCTGCCGGAAAAGGTGCGCCCGCTGATGCTGTTTCTGCTGATCGTGCCGTTCTGGACCAACTCGCTGATTCGTATCTACGGGCTGAAGATTTTCCTCAGCACCAAGGGCTACCTCAACGAATTTTTGCTGTGGCTGGGGGTCATCGATACGCCGCTGCGCATCATGTACACCCCCTCGGCGGTCATTATCGGCCTGGTCTATATTCTGCTGCCGTTTATGGTGATGCCGCTCTACTCCAGTATCGAGAAGCTCGACCGCCCGCTGCTGGAAGCGGCGAGAGATCTTGGCGCCAGTAAGCTGCAAACCTTTATCCGCATCATCATTCCACTGACCATGCCGGGCATTATCGCCGGCTGCCTGCTGGTGATGCTTCCGGCGATGGGGCTGTTCTACGTTTCCGACCTGATGGGCGGCGCGAAGAACCTGCTGATCGGCAACGTGATAAAGAGCCAGTTCCTCAACATTCGCGACTGGCCGTTCGGCGCAGCGACCAGCATCACGCTGACGCTGGTGATGGGCCTGATGCTGCTGATTTACTGGCGCGCGGCGCGCTTACTGAATAAAAAGGTGGAGCTGGAATGATTGGTCGACTGCTGCGCGGCGGCTTTATGACCGCCATTTACGCGTATCTCTACATCCCCATTATTATTCTGATCGTGAATTCGTTTAACAGTTCGCGCTTTGGCATCAACTGGCAGGGTTTCACCACCAACTGGTATAGCCTGCTGATGAATAACGACAGCCTGCTGCAGGCGGCGCAGCACTCGCTGACCATGGCGGTGCTGTCGGCCACCTTCGCCACCCTTATCGGCTCGTTGACCGCCGTAGCGCTTTACCGCTATCGCTTTCGCGGCAAGCCATTCGTCAGCGGGATGCTGTTCGTAGTGATGATGTCGCCGGATATCGTGATGGCGATTTCGCTGCTGGTGCTGTTTATGCTGATCGGCATTCAGTTGGGATTCTGGTCGCTGCTTTTTTCGCATATCACTTTCTGCCTCCCCTTCGTGGTGGTCACGGTGTTTTCGCGCCTGAAAGGCTTCGATGTACGCATGCTGGAAGCCGCAAAAGATCTCGGCGCCAGCGAACTGACCATTCTGCGAAAAATCATTTTGCCGCTGGCGCTGCCCGCGGTGGCCGCGGGGTGGCTGCTGAGCTTTACCCTGTCGATGGATGATGTGGTGGTTTCTTCGTTCGTCACCGGGCCGGGTTATGAGATCCTGCCGCTGAAGATTTATTCGATGGTTAAAGTGGGGGTATCGCCAGAGGTTAACGCGCTGGCGACCATTCTGTTGGTTCTGTCGCTGGTGATGGTTATTGCCAGCCAGTTAATTGCACGTGATAAAACTCAGGGGACGTTAAAATGAAAAAATGGTCACGCCACCTGCTCGCTGCGGGCGCTCTGGCAGTCGGGATGAGCGCCGCGCATGCGGACGATAGCAAAACGCTCTATTTCTACAACTGGACCGAGTATGTCCCGCCGGGACTGCTGGAGCAGTTCACCAAAGAGACCGGCATCAAGGTTATCTATTCGACCTACGAATCGAATGAAACCATGTACGCCAAGCTCAAAACCTATAAAGACGGCGCCTACGACCTGGTGGTGCCGTCCACCTACTTCGTCGACAAAATGCGCAAAGAGGGCATGCTGCAGAAGATCGATAAGAGCAAGCTGAGCAACTTCGGCAACCTCGATCCTGAAATGCTCAACAAACCGTTCGACCCGAACAACGACTACTCGATTCCGTACATCTGGGGCGCGACGGCCATTGGCATCAACAGCGACGAGATCGATCCCAAAACCGTCACCAGCTGGGCGGATCTGTGGAAGCCAGAGTATAAGAGCAGCCTGCTGCTCACCGACGACGCGCGCGAAGTGTTCCAGGTAGCGCTGCGTAAGCTGGGTTACTCCGGCAATACTACCGATCCCAAAGAGATCGAGGCGGCGTATAACGAGCTGAAAAAGCTAATGCCGAACGTGGCGGCGTTCAACTCGGATAACCCGGCGAACCCGTATATGGAAGGCGAAGTAAACCTCGGCATGGTATGGAACGGCTCCGCGTGGGTCGCGCGTCAGGCCGGTACGCCGCTGGAAGTGGTGTGGCCGAAAGAAGGCGGCATCTTCTGGATGGATAGCCTGTCGATTCCGACAAACGCCAAAAACGTCGACGGCGCGCTGAAGCTGATCAACTTCCTGCTGCGCCCGGAAATCGCCAAACAGGTAGCGGAAACCATCGGCTACCCGACGCCAAACCTGGCCGCGCGTAAGATGCTGAGCCCGGAAGTCGCCAATGATAAATCGCTCTACCCGGACGCCGCGACGATTCAGAAAGGCGAATGGCAGAACGATGTCGGCAGCGCCAGCACCCTGTATGAAGAGTATTATCAGAAACTGAAAGCGGGTCGTTAATTTCGCCATACTGCCGGGCTTCGGCCCGGCAGTATGCGCTTATCCCGGTAGGCGTTATTGGCGCACGAACAGCGCACAGAAGCCGGACGTACACGCAGCACGTGAGGATTGTCTCGCTACGCTCGCCCTCCGGGCCGCCCTGAAGGGCGTTCAAAATACTTCCGTATTGTGTCAAGCACTGCCCAAATCCAAAATGGCCAGTGAAAGAGTCCTGATGGGATAGGCTCTAAGATATGTTACAAGGGTTAGTTATCCTGTTGTTCTGTCTTTCAATCTGTCACCAGGCTTTCCCCAGCCTGGGTGAGAGTGAATTACGGCGGCGGCTTTTTTACGACCCGCCAGAGGCCTACTCTTTGCGCTTTCCCTTACGTTTATTTGCGGCGTCGGTGACATAGTTCAGCGGCTTCCAGAGCGCTGCTATCGTAATAAGCGTACCGAACGCGGCGATATCGCCCTGTGCGCTCTGGCCGACCAACAGCAGATAGAGCAGATGAAACAAACATGAAGCAGCGGATCCGATACCGAGAAAAAAACAAATAATAAACAGGATATTTCGGCTATCGGAAAGACGGGGCAGGCAATACTGACTCCACAGCCCAACCCCAACTGCGGCAATAAAAATAATGAAAGATATCACTAACGGGCTATCCATAGCCGCTCCTGTTTTCCATTGCGATTTATCAAAGACGTGGCGTCGACCTGGCGACCTCATGCAGCAATTTTTCCACAAACCTCGGTACTTCTTCGCTTGCCAGGCCATAGTGCTTTTCAGCAAATTCGCTGCCCACCTGGCTTGGTTCGAGGTTTAGCTCAACCGTATGGGCGCCCTGCAGCCGCGCTTCGTGGACAAAGCCGGCCGCCGGATAAACGTGCCCGGAAGTGCCGATGGCGATAAAGATATCGCACTCGGCCAGCGCCAGGTAGATTTCATCCATATCCAGCGGCATCTCGCCGAACCACACCACGTGCGGGCGCAGCGGCGCGGGAAACTGGCAGCAGTGGCATTTATCCTCCGTGGTCACATCGCCGGTCCACTCCAGCACCTGCCCACTCCACGAGCAGCGCACCTTCAGCAGTTCGCCGTGCATGTGTATTATCCGCCGGTTACCCGCGCGTTCGTGTAGATTATCGATATTCTGGGTCACCAGCAGGAAATGGTCGCCCAGCGCCTCTTCCAGCCGCGCCAGCGCCTGATGCGCCGCATTGGGCGCGATGTCAGGGCTTTGCAGCTGGCGGCGGCGGTCGTTGTAAAACGCCTGTACCAGCGCCGGGTCGCGGGCGAAACCTTCCGGCGTCGCCACGTCTTCCACCCGATGCTCTTCCCACAGACCATCAGCGGCGCGGAAGGTTTTAATTCCCGACTCCGCCGAAATGCCCGCGCCGGTTAGCACCACGACTCTTGGTTTTTCCATCGTTTCAGGTGTCTCCTTATCTTCGCCGAAGAAAATCCGCTGGCGCAAACGGTCTCGTAACCGGCGCTTGTTGCGGCGAAATCGGCTTAATCGGTGTAAGCGGCGCGACTGCATAGCTACCTCTGTCGTTATTGAGTCAGATGAAGGAAGGCCGCACCGCGCATACCTCCGGCATCGCCATGACGCGCGCGCTCAATACGCGGCACGCTGGCAACGGGAAGCAGATGTCGCGGCAGGCGCTGCGCCAGCCCTTCGGTTATTGCAGTAAAGTTAGACAATCCTCCGCCAAGCACCAGCAGATCGGGGTCGACAATCGTTAAAATATTGCCCAGACACACCGCCAGCAGATCGAGATAGCGCTCAACGTGCTCGCGCGCCTTCGCGTCTCCCTGTTGCCAGAGCGCGACGATCTCGGGTGAGGTTAAGGATTGTTGATAAAAGTGTTGGTATAACCAGGCGAAACCGCGCCCGGAAAGATAGTTTTCAATACAGCCCAGCTGACCGCAGCCGCAGCGGGTCAGAGGAAAATCACGCCCTACCACTTCCAGCGCATCCACCGGCAGGCGGATATGGCCGAATTCGCCGGTAATATAGCGATGCCCGGTAATCGATTTACCGTTAAGCACCAGACCGCCGCCAACCCCGGTGCCGAGGATCAGCCCCATCACCAGCGGATATTGCGTAAATTCATCGTCCCACGCTTCGGAGAGGGCAAAACAGTTGGCATCGTTATCAAGGCGCACGTCGCGCCCCAGACGCTCGCTCAGATCGGCCCGCAGCCGTCTGCCGCTGGCGGCGGGAACGTTGGCGGCGTACAGCGTGCCGTCTTCAGTTTCCGGCATGCCCGGAATACCAATGCCCACCGAGCCCTGGCAGCCGAAGCGCTGGTCAGCTTCCTGTACCAGCGCTTCTACCGCCTGCAAAAATGCTTCGTAGCTCTCTTTCGGCGTGGCGACGCGTTTTTCCCACTGCAGCCGCCGCGCTTTATCAAATATGCCCAGCGCTATCTTGCTGCCGCCAATGTCAAATCCATAGTACATTTCAGCAATTCCTCTTTACTGGTCAGCAAAGCCGACCATGACGATAAATTACTGGCCACTCAGCACCCTCGCCGGGTCAATGCGGCTGGCGCGGCGGGCGGGATACCAGCTGGCCAGCAAACTCAGCAACAGTGCCGTCACCAGCACGTAAACGACGTCCAGCCAGTGCAGTTCAGACGGCAGGAAGTCAATAAAATAGATGTCGCCGGAGAGGAATTTATGCCCGATCAGGTTCTCAATACCGTTAATGATTGCGGTCAGCTTGAAGGCGCAGATAACGCCAATCGCCACCCCAATCAGGCTCCCTACCGAACCGGCAAGTAAACCATACCATACGAAAATCGCGCGGATCAGCCCGTCTTTTGCGCCAAGCGTGCGCAGCACCGCAATATCGCCGCTTTTATCCTTCACCGCCATCACCAGGGTCGAGACGATGTTAAAGCAGGCCACGCCGATCACCAGCACCATCGCGAGGTACATAATGGCGCGGATCATCTGGATGTCGCGGTACATATAGCCATAGGTGCCTATCCAACTCTTAATGTATACGTAGCTGTTGGTCACTTCGCCGGCATCGCGCACCAGGGTGTTCGCGTGGAACACATCGGTGACTTTAATGGCGATACCGGTCACGCTGCTGCCCATTTCAAGGTACTGCTGCGCATCCTGCATGGGGATCATGGCAAAACTATGATCGAGCTGGCCGCTGAGCTGCAAAATACCGGTAACGTGGAGCCTGACGCGCTTTGGCTGCAGCAGCTGGTGGTCGGCATCCGAGTTGGGGATCATGATTGACACCCAGTCGCCCTGCTTAACGTGCAGCGCATCGGCGACGCCTTTACCGAGGATCACCTGCTGCTCTCCGGCTTTAAAGCTGGCCCACGCGTTGTTCTGCACAAAGTTGGGTAGCGAACTGAGGCGGTTCTCCTGCTGCGGATCGACGCCCTTTACCTGGATGGCGCGCATGTTGCTGCCGCTCTCCACCAGCCCGGTGAAGTTAATGTAAGGCGCCGCGGCAACGATGCCTTTGACCTTTTCAACCTTCGCCAGCGCTTCGTTCCAGTTGTTCCACGGCTGGTTCACCGGCTCAATTTCACCGTGCGGCACCACCGCCAGAATGCGGTTGTTGAGCTCGCGCTCGAAGCCGTTCATGGCGCTCAGGCCAACGATCAGCACCGCCACGCCTAGCGCAATGCCGATGGTCGAGATAACTGAAATCAGCGAAACCATCCCTCCGCGCCGCCGTCCGCGGCTAAAGCGCAGTGCAATCAATAATGATAACGGAGAAGCCATTACTCAGCCCCCATCAGGGAGAGTTCGGCGGTCAGGCGCCCGTCGCGCATCTCCAGCTGGCGGCTCATCCTTTTTGCCAGCTGCAGGTCGTGGGTCACCACCAGAAAGGCGGTGCGCTGCGCCACGTTCAGTTCGCCAAGCAGCTGAAAAATGCTGTCGGCGTTGCGAGCATCAAGGTTACCGGTAGGTTCATCCGCCAGCACCAGCCGCGGTTTATTGACCAGCGCGCGGGCAATCGCTACGCGCTGACGCTCGCCGCCGGAGAGCTCCGACGGGCGGTGGTCGCTGCGGTGCTCAAGCCCGACGGCGCGCAGCATCGCTTTCGCCTGACGCTCAATATCCGCCGCCTTCTGTTTACCGATTAACAGCGGCATCGCCACGTTTTCCAGCGCGGTGAAATCCGGCAGCAGGTGGTGAAACTGATAAATAAAGCCCAGCTCGCGGTTGCGCAGATCGGCGCGCGCGGCGGCTGAGAGTCGGCTCATCGACTGACCGGAAAAGATAACGTCGCCGGAGGTCGGCGTATCCAGCCCACCCAGCAGATGCAGCAGCGTACTTTTGCCGGAACCGGAGGTGCCGACAATCGCCATCATCTCGCCCTCTTCAATGCTGAAGCTGACATCATGCAACACGTCGGTTTGCACGCTGCCTTCCTGATAGCGTTTGCACAGGTTGTCGCATTGCAGCAGGATCTTATTCATAACGTAAAGCCTCAGCGGGTTGAGTGGCGGCAGCGCGCCATGAAGGATACAACGTAGAGAGTAATGCCAGCGCCATTGCCACCAGGGCAATCACGATCACCTGTAGCGGCTCAATGGCTACCGGCAGCGCGGCGCCGTCGAGGAACGCGCCGATAATCGGCATCAAATTATTCAGCTGGCTGGCAAGCAGCGCGCCCAGTCCGGCGCCAAGCAGCGCGCCGACGATCCCGGCGCTCGCGCCCTGGACCATAAAGACCAGCATGATCTGCCGCGGCGTCAGGCCGAGAGTCTGGAGGATCGCCACCTCGCCCTGCTTTTCCATGACCATCATGCCTAGCGAGGTAATGATGTTAAAAGCGGCGACGGCGACGATCAGGCTCAACAGCAGGCCCATCATATTTTTTTCCATCCGCACGGCCTGGAACAGCTCGCCTTTACGTTCGCGCCAGTCCTGCCATTTGGTCCCTTCCGGTAGCGTCTGCTGGCTGAGGGTATCCACCTGTAAAGGCTGATTCAGCCATAGCCGCCAGCCGGTAATATTCCCCTGCGGATAGCGCATCAGGCGCGAAGCGTCGTCGATGTTGGTCAACATCTGATAGCCATCGACTTCGCTGTTGGCGGCAAAGGTGCCGATCACGTTAAACAGACGCTGGCTGGGAACCCGCCCCATCGGGGTGAACTGGCTGGCGGAGGGCACCATCACGCGGATCTGGTCGCCGCGATTGACGCCCAACTGCCCTGCCAGCTGCTCGCCCAGGATGACGTTATACTTTCCGGCCTGCAGATCGCTCTGCTTGACGTTAACCAGGTAAGGCGTCAGGGGATCTTTTTGCGCCGGGTCGATGCCGAGCATTACGCCAACCGCCACGCTGCGGGCGCTTTGCAGCACCACATCGCCGGTGGTCAGCGGCGCCACGCGGGTGACGCCCTGTAATCTGGCCGCGCTTTCCGGCAGCTGTTGCGGGTTTATGGACCCCTGCTTGGCGCTAAGGATGGCCTGCGGCATCAGCCCCAGGATGTTATTTTGCAGCTCGCGCTCAAAGCCGTTCATCACCGACAGAACGGTAACCAGCGCCATGACGCCAAGCGTAATGCCAATGGTCGAGAGCCAGGAGACGAAACGACCGAAGCGGTCGGCTGCGCGCCCACGCATATAGCGAAGGCCGATAAAGAGTGCGGCAGGTTGATACATGTCATCCATCTGATTGCTGATAGCCGATGCCCGAGTATATAAGCGATTATGAGCAGCGTAAATGACTGATACCTGTAGATTTTATTGGCAAAAATAACAAAAATTCAATATAAACAACAAGATAGACAAGCAAGTCGTTATTTAACTTTACGCTTATCGGAGTTCGTTACATTTCTGGCCAAAACATGACCTTTGCGATACGGGTTGGCGAATCCGGGTCAATCGCGGATAATCTCACTATTGAATATCAGCGAGTTGCCCTCCATATCGGCAGAGCGAATACCCAAGAGATCATGATACCGTCTATGCCTGAACAATACCGATACTCTCTGCCGGTTAAAGCCGGCGATCAGCGCCAGCTTGGCGAACTTACCGGCGCGGCCTGCGCCACTCTGGTGGCGGAAATGGCCGAGCGCCACGGCGGCCCGGTGGTACTGATTGCCCCCGATATGCAAAACGCCCTGCGTCTGAACGATGAAATCAGGCAGTTTACCGATAGCATGGTGGCGGGCCTCGCGGACTGGGAAACGCTCCCCTACGATAGCTTCTCCCCGCACCAGGACATTATCTCTTCGCGTCTCGCTACCTTATACCAGCTCCCGACGATGGAACGCGGCGTATTAATCATTCCGGTCAGCACCCTGATGCAGCGCGTCTGTCCGCATAATTTCCTCCACGGCCACGCGCTGGTGATGAAAAAAGGCCAGCGGCTGTCGCGGGATGCGCTGCGCGCCCAGCTGGATAGCGCCGGCTATCGTCACGTCGACCAGGTGATGGAGCACGGCGAGTACGCCACCCGCGGCGCATTGCTTGACCTGTTCCCTATGGGCAGCGAGCAGCCCTATCGTCTCGATTTTTTTGATGATGAGATAGATAGCCTGCGTCTGTTCGACGTCGACAGCCAGCGTACGCTGGAGGAAGTCGCCAGCATCAACCTGCTTCCGGCGCACGAATTCCCGACGGATCAGGCCGCCATCGAGCTGTTCCGCAGCCAGTGGCGCGACCGCTTTGAGGTCAAACGCGACGCCGAGCATATTTATCAGCAGGTCAGTAAAGGCACGCTGCCTGCGGGGATCGAATACTGGCAGCCGCTGTTCTTTAACGAGCCGCTGCCGCCGCTGTTCAGCTATTTCCCGGCGAAAACGCTGATCGTTAACACCGGCGATCTGGAAGCCAGCGCCGAACGTTTCCAGAACGAAACGCGCGCCCGCTTTGAAAACCGCGGCGTCGATCCGATGCGCCCGCTTTTGCCGCCGGAGCAGCTGTGGCTACGCAGTGATGAACTGTTTAGCGAGCTGAAAAAATGGCCGCGCGTACAGCTCAAAACCGAGCGTCTGGCGGAAAAAGCCGCCAATACCAACCTCGGCTACCAGAAACTACCCGAGCTGGCGATCCAGGCGCAGAACAAAGCGCCGCTGGATAATCTGCGTCGCTTCCTCGAGTCCTTCAGCGGGCCGGTGATTTTCTCGGTCGAGAGCGAGGGGCGTCGCGAGGCGCTCGGCGAAATGCTGGCGCGCATTAAAATCGCGCCAAAGCATATCCTGCGTCTTGAAGAGGCGACGGCTAACGGCCGCTATCTGATGATTGGCGCGGCAGAGCATGGCTTTATCGATAGCCAGCGGAATCTGGCGCTGATTTGCGAAAGCGATCTGCTGGGCGAGCGCGTCGCCCGCCGTCGTCAGGATTCACGCCGCACCATCAATCCGGACACCTTAATCCGTAACCTGGCGGAGCTGCATATCGGCCAACCGGTGGTGCATCTTGAGCATGGGGTTGGGCGCTACGCCGGCATGACCACGCTTGAGGCGGGCGGGATTAACGGCGAATACCTGATGCTGACCTACGCGAACGACGCCAAACTGTACGTGCCGGTATCGTCGCTGCATCTGATTAGCCGCTACGCCGGCGGCGCGGAAGAGAATGCGCCGCTGCACAAGCTGGGCGGCGATGCGTGGGCGCGAGCGCGGCAAAAAGCCGCCGAAAAGGTGCGCGACGTGGCCGCCGAGCTGCTGGATATCTACGCCCAGCGCGCGGCGAAAGCGGGCTACGCATTTAAACATGATAAAGAGCAGTATCAGCTGTTCTGCGACGGCTTCCCGTTCGAAACCACGCCCGATCAGGCGCAGGCCATCAACGCCGTACTGAGCGATATGTGCCAGCCGCTGGCGATGGACCGCCTGGTGTGCGGCGACGTTGGCTTCGGCAAGACGGAAGTGGCGATGCGCGCCGCGTTTCTGGCGGTGGAAAACCATAAGCAGGTGGCGGTGCTGGTGCCTACCACCCTCCTCGCCCAGCAGCACTTCGATAACTTCCGCGATCGCTTCGCCAACTGGCCGGTGCGCATTGAGATGCTCTCGCGCTTTCGGAGCGCTAAAGAGCAGGCGCAGATCCTTGAGCAGGTCGCGGAGGGGAAAATCGATATTCTTATCGGCACCCATAAGCTGCTGCAGCCGGACGTTAAGCTGCGCGATCTCGGCCTGCTGATTGTCGATGAAGAGCACCGCTTTGGCGTACGCCACAAAGAGCGCATTAAGGCAATGCGCGCCGACGTCGATATCCTGACCCTGACCGCAACGCCGATTCCGCGAACGCTGAATATGGCAATGAGCGGTATGCGCGACCTCTCGATCATCGCCACGCCCCCCGCACGGCGTCTGGCGGTCAAAACCTTCGTTCGCGAATATGACGCGCTGGTGGTACGCGAGGCGATCCTGCGTGAGGTGCTGCGCGGCGGCCAGGTCTACTATCTCTATAATGACGTCGAGAATATTCAAAAAGCGGCGGAAAGACTCGCGGAGCTGGTGCCGGAAGCGCGTATCGCCATTGGCCACGGGCAGATGCGCGAACGCGAACTCGAACGGGTGATGAACGATTTCCACCACCAGCGTTTTAACGTGCTGGTATGTACCACCATTATCGAGACCGGGATCGACATTCCGACGGCGAACACCATTATTATCGAGCGCGCCGATCACTTCGGGCTGGCTCAGCTGCACCAGCTGCGCGGCCGCGTCGGGCGTTCGCATCATCAGGCCTACGCATGGCTGTTGACGCCGCATCCAAAAGCGATGACCACCGATGCGCAAAAACGCCTTGAGGCTATCGCGTCGCTGGAAGATCTCGGCGCCGGATTCGCGCTGGCCACCCACGACCTCGAAATTCGCGGCGCGGGTGAACTGCTGGGCGAAGATCAGAGCGGCTCTATGGAAACCATCGGTTTCTCTCTCTACATGGAGCTGCTGGAAAATGCCGTTGACGCGCTAAAAGCCGGACGCGAGCCCTCGCTGGAGGATCTCACCAGCCAGCAGACCGAAGTTGAGCTACGGATGCCGTCGCTGCTGCCGGACGACTTCATCCCCGACGTCAATACGCGCCTGTCGTTCTACAAACGCGTTGCCAGCGCGAAGAACGAGAATGAGCTGGAGGAGATCAAAGTCGAGCTTATCGATCGCTTTGGCCTGCTGCCGGATCCGGCAAGAAACCTGCTCGACATCGCCCGACTGCGCCAGCAGGCGCAGAAGCTGGGGATCCGTAAGCTGGAGAGCAACGAAAAAGGCGGCACCATTGAGTTTAACGAGAAGAATAACGTTAACCCGGTGTGGCTGATTAGTCTGTTGCAGAAGCAGCCCCAGCACTATCGCCTGGACGGCCCGACGCGTCTGAAGTTTATGCAGGATCTCGCCGAGCGTAAAACGCGGATGGAGTGGGTGCGCCAGTTTATGCGCCAGCTGGAAGAGAACGCCACCGCCTGATAGCATTCGGGATACGGTCCGCGCGCCGTATCCCGCCCCTCACCGCCTGTGCGGCAAAATTTACAAACATTTTGCAATCCCTCTGAACTTCCAGACACTCGTTTCACCATAATCTCAGGGACTTTTCGTATAAAAATAACCACTTACTTATTATGGAAATTAGAGTGATGAAAAGCTTTTCGCGAATTTCTCTCTGGCTGGGGATGATAGCTATCGCCACCGCGCTGGCGCTGCCCGCTCGCGCCAATACCTGGCCCCTGCCGCCGCCGGGCAGCCGTCTGGTCGGGCAAAACCAGTTCCACGTGGTCGAGAATAACGGCGGCTCGCTCGAAGCGATCGCTAAAAAGTATAACGTCGGTTTTCTGGCCCTGCTCCAGGCGAACCCCGGCGTGGACCCTTATGTTCCGCGAGCCGGTAGCGTGCTGACGATTCCGCTGCAAACTCTGCTGCCTGACGCGCCGCGAGAAGGGTTAGTCCTTAACCTCGCCGAACTTCGCCTCTATTACTATCCGCCAGGAAGAAGTGAAGTGACCGTGTATCCTATCGGCATCGGTCAGCTCGGCGGTGATACCATCACGCCGACAATGGTCACCACCGTCTCCGACAAACGCGCCAACCCGACCTGGACGCCAACGGCCAATATTCGCGCCCGCTATAAAGCCATGGGCATCGATCTGCCCGCCGTGATGCCCGCCGGCCCGGATAACCCGATGGGGCACCACGCCATTCGCCTGGCGGCGTACGGCGGCGTGTACCTGCTGCACGGTACTAATGCTGATTTCGGCATCGGCATGCGCGTCAGCTCCGGCTGTATTCGCCTGCGCGATGACGACATCAAAGCGTTGTACAACGAAATAACCCCGGGAACGAAGGTGACGATTATCAATACGCCAATCAAGGTTTCCGTTGAGCCGAACGGCGCCCGCCTGGTGGAGGTGCATCAGCCGCTGTCGAAGCATATCGATGACGATCCGCAGACGCTACCGATCGTCCTCAATGACATCATGCAAGCGTTCAAACAGGCGCAGCTGACCGATACCGAGGTAATGGAACGCGCAATGACGCTGCGTTCGGGTATGCCAATTGATGTCACCCGCCACCATCGCGTCACGGAGCAGTCGCTATAGTTTCCTGAATCGTTGACGAAAAAAAACCGCCTACAGTTCACTGGGGCGGTTTTTTTATGGCAATAATCAAACAGGGTACTGCTTTTTTGCGGGTTGCGGCGCCAGATAAGGGGTGGGCGCCGCTTCGCGTCAGAGACAACGCTTTCTTACTTCACGCGGACTGCTGAAGGGGGTCAGATCTGCGCGTGGTCAGTGGCATAACAGGAGTAGCGTGACAATTATTTGTAAATAACCGCAGTCCCGTGAAGGGTGTTAGGACCTGTGACTGACGTAATACGGTAAGAGGTTGCGCCCATCTCTTCCGCCTTTTGCGCCAGCTGATCTTCCAGCGAACCGAGGTTGGTCCCGGCTGAGGCGGAAACGGTACCGATTTTATGCTGACCCGCCGGCGTTGACTGGACTTCGACAGCGGCAAAGCTGGCGAATGAGAGTGAGCTAAGAACAGCGGCGATGGCAAGCGTTTTAACGTTTTTCATGATTGTTATACCTGTGCAGATGAATGTTATTGTAGGGGCGAACGCATTTAATTAACGATCGATAGGGAAATGATAGTGTGATCCACATCACACGTCAAACGATTTTTATAACGACCGTTTAACTATTTATAAACAGCATAAAATTCATACATATATGAATTATTTATTTTTAGACCGACATCGCTGGCAGCACGTAAGGTTTATTTTTATAATGGCCTTTCAACAAACCAACATAGGTACAGCGGCACCATGACAACTGACGTTCAAAGTTGCACGAAAAAAAGCCGTGGCCGACCTAAAGTGTTCGACAGGGAAGCGGCGCTGGATAAGGCCATGACACTCTTCTGGCAGCACGGCTATGAAGCCACCTCACTCGCCGATTTAGTGGAAGCGACGGGCGCCAAAGCGCCTACGCTCTACGCGGAATTTGTGAATAAAGAGGGGTTGTTTCGCGCGGTGCTGGATCGCTATATCTCCCGCTTTGCCGCCAAACACGAAGCGCTTCTTTTTGACGAGGAAAAAAGCGTCGATCGGGCGTTACGCGATTATTTCACCGCCGTCGCGACCTGCTTCACCAGTAAAGAGACGCCGGCAGGCTGTTTTATGATCAATACCTCCGCGGCGCTGGCGGCGGCGTCAACCGACATCGCCAATACCGTTAAGTCGCGGCACGCGATGCAGGAACAGACCCTTACGCAGTTTCTGCAGCAGCGTCAGCTGCGCGGCGAACTCCCGGCAGAGGGCGATGTGCGTCAGTTGGCCCAGTTCCTTAACTGCATATTACAAGGCATGTCGATCGGCGCGCGCGAAGGCGCCGATTTCACTAAAATCATGCAAATCGCCGAGACCACGCTGCGCCTGTGGCCCCAGGTTCTTCAGCGCTAAGGCCTCGTTCACCGGTGGGCTCCCACCGGTTCCCTCCCCCTTAATCCCTACATAACGTCATGTTTTCAGTGATTTATTTTGTGCATTTCACGAGAATGATATTGATAACAATAATCAATACGGGCAAAATTCAGCTTTAAACATTTCTGTTTATTTCACCGTGTAACAACCGGTACGCCCGTATCGGAAAACTAAAACAACGATATCGTAAGCCCTTAATAATTCGAGTTGCAGGACAAGGCACGTGTGCCTTGAACTGCGCTAGCGCTGGCCCCTTAGGGGCGAGTAACGCGCCTGCGACTTGGAGAATGACGGGTATAAACTCATAAAAGGAATGAGCATGAACAAGCGTCTCTGGGTACTAAACCCACTGCTGCTGGCAACCGCCCTGCCCGCCTGGGCGGCTGATGACAACATGATCGTCAGCGCTAACCGAACGCACCGTACCGTCGCAGAAATGGCCCAGACCACCTGGGTTATTGAAGGCCAGGAAATTGAACAGCAGGTTCAGGGCGGTAAAGAATTCAAAGACGTGCTGGCGCAGCTGATCCCCGGCATCGACGTCAGCAGCCAGGGACGCACCAACTACGGCATGAATATGCGCGGCCGCGCGATCGTCGTCCTGATCGACGGCGTTCGCCTTAACTCCTCCCGTACCGACAGCCGCCAGTTAGACTCTATCGATCCGTTTAACATTGAACACATCGAGGTGATCTCCGGCGCAACATCCCTGTACGGCGGCGGCAGTACCGGCGGCCTGATTAATATCGTCACCAAAAAGGGCCAACAGGAGCGCCAGGTCGATCTGGAGCTGGGGGGTAAATCCGGTTTTGCCAACAGCAACGACCATGATGAACGCGTGGCGGCCGCGGTAAGCGGCGGCACAGACCACGCATCCGGTCGTTTATCGATCGCTTATCAGCGTTTTGGCGGCTGGTATGACGGTAACCACGATGCGCTGCTCCTGGATAATACCCAAACCGGGCTTCAGCATTCCGATCGTCTGGATGTGATGGGAACGGGAACCATTGAGATTGACGAGAACCGCCAGCTGCAGCTGGTGACGCAGTACTATAAAAGCCAGGGCGACGATTACGGCCTGTACCTGGGGAAAAATATGTCGGCGGTGACCGGCGATGGCAAAGCTTTTACCACCGACGGTCTGAACTCCGACCGCGTCCCCGGTACCGAACGCCACCTGATTAGCCTGCAGTACTCCGATGCCGATTTCCTCGGGCAGAACCTGGTCAGTCAGGTCTATTATCGCGATGAATCCCTGACCTTTTATCCTTTCCCGACGCTCAGCAAAGGCCAGGTCAGCAGCTTCTCGTCTTCAAAGCAGGATACCGATCAGTACGGCGCGAAAATCACCCTGAATAGCCAGCCGCTGGACGGCTGGGACCTGACCTGGGGAGTCGACGCCGACCATGAAACCTTCAACGCCAATCAGATGTTCTTCGATTTGGGCCAGTCGATGTCTTCCGGCGGCCTGAACAATCAGGCCATCTTCACCACCGGCCGTTACCCGGGCTACAGCATCACCAACCTGGCACCGTTCCTGCAGTCCAGCTATGACCTGAACGATATCTTCACTATCAGCGGCGGCGTGCGTTATCAGTGGACGGAAAACCGGGTCGATGATTTTGTCGGCTATGCCCAGCAGCAGGATGTCGCCAGCGGCAAGGTTAGCTCGGCGGATGCCATTCCGGGCGGAAAAACCGATTACGATAACTTCCTGTTTAATGCCGGGATTGTGGCGCATCTCACCGACCGTCAGCAGACCTGGTTTAACTTCTCACAGGGCGTTGAGCTGCCGGATCCGGGCAAATACTACGGCATCGGTAAATACGGCGCGGCGGTCAACGGCCATCTTCCGCTTCTCTCAAGCGTCAACGTTGGCGATTCGCCGCTGCAGGGGATTAAAGTTAACTCCTACGAACTGGGCTGGCGCTACACCGGCGATAATTTGCGTACCCAGCTGGCGGCTTACTACTCGACCTCCGATAAAACCATCGTCGTTAACCGTACCGATATGACCATCGATGTGCAGTCCGATAAGCGCCGTATTTATGGCGTAGAGGGCGCGGTGGATTACTACTTCCCGAACAGCGACTGGAGCGCCGGGGCTAACTTTAACGTTTTGAAATCACAGGTGAAGAGCGATGGCAGCTGGCAGAAGTGGGACGTCACTCTCGCCTCGCCGTCAAAGGCCACCGCCTGGGTTGGCTGGGCGCCGGAACCGTGGTCGCTGCGGGTGCAGAGCCAGCAGGTGTTTGATATAAGCGATGCCAGCGGCAATAAGCTCGATGGCTACAATACCGTCGACTTTATCGGCAGCTACGCGCTCCCTGTCGGCAAGCTGACCTTCAGCATCGAGAACCTGCTCAATGAAGATTACGTCACCGTATGGGGCCAGCGCGCGCCGCTGCTTTACAGTCCGACCTACGGCAGCAGTTCTCTATACGAGTACAAAGGTCGCGGCCGTACCTTCGGCCTGAACTACGCTCTGAGCTTCTGATAAAAAAAGCCCCTCGGCCAGAGAGCCTGAGGGGCTAATAAAGATAAACATCTTTTTTAGGCTTTGTTAGTCAGAATCAGCTGGCCATTGCTGTCCAGCGGGATTTGCGTACCGGGGTCGCGATCCATACGGATTTTGCCCTGCTGATCGCCGATTTTGTAAGTGACGTCATAGCCGAGCATTTTCTCTGATTTGTCGTACACCGTTTTACAGCGCTGCTGCGTCGTGGTGTAGGTATCCCCTTCCTGCATAGAGCCCTGAATCTGGTTACCGGCATAGCCGCCGCCCAGCGCGCCCACGACGGTGGCAACGTCGCGGCCGCGTCCGCCGCCGAACTGATGACCAATAACCCCACCGGCCACCGCGCCTAAGACGGAACCGGCGATGCGGTTTTCATCCTGCACAGGTCGACGATGGGTTACGGTGACGTTACGGCACTCCTGACGCGGGGTTTTGACGCTCTCTTTTATCGGCGTACTGGACACTACCTGGGCATACTGCGGGCCGCGGTCTAACACGTTAAGACCGGCAACGGCTGCGACGCCCAGCGCGGCAGCCACGCCAATTCCTATACCCGCCAACATTGATTTATTCACGGGACTTCCTCCTTCGTTGCTATTGCCTGTAATTTTGCAACCCAGCCATCAGGCTTGCAAATAAGAAAGCGGATGAAAAGTGCGTGAACGTACGGCAAATCAATGGGATTCGGAGGAATCTGAGAGGGTTTTCCGGGAAGGGCAGGAGGATATTCTGTCAATTGTTCTCATCATTCGACAGGAAAACGGGCGGTCAAAACCTTCTGGCTTTACCGCCCATAGACATTAATGCAGCTTCAGGCGCGGACGAATAATGCGGTTGATACGTCCAACCAGCATCATCAGGCCGGTTTTAAAGTAACCGTGCAGCGCAATCTGGTGCATGCGATACAGAGAGATATAGACGAAACGCGCAATACGCCCTTCGATCATCATTGAACCGCGCATCAGGTTGCCCATCAGGCTGCCAACGGTGGAATAGTTAGAGAGCGACACCAGCGAGCCGTGATCTTTATAGGTATAAGCTTTCAGCGGTTTACCTTTCATCTGCGCCACAATATTGTACAGAGCGCAGGTCGCCATCTGGTGCGCGGCCTGAGCGCGCGGCGGGACAAAACCGCCTTCCGGGCGGGCGCAGGACGCGCAGTCGCCGATAGCGTAGATATCCGCGTCGCGAGTCGTTTGCAGGGTCGGCTCAACCACCAGCTGGTTGATACGGTTGGTTTCCAGACCGCCAATCTCTTTCATAAAGTCCGGCGCTTTAATCCCCGCCGCCCAGACCATCAGGTCAGCGTGGATAAATTCGCCTTCTTTCGTATGCAGGCCGTTAGCATCGGCGCTGGTGACCATGGTTTTGGTCAGTACGCGAACGCCAAGCTTGGTCAGCTCGCTGTGCGCGGCGCCGGAAATGCGCGGCGGCAGCGCGGGCAGAATGCGCTCACCGGCTTCAACCAACGTGACGTTCAGGGCTTCATTGGTCAGCCCTTTATAGCCGTAGCTGTGCAGCTGCTTCACCGCGTTATGCAGTTCGGCCGACAGCTCGACACCGGTCGCGCCACCGCCAACGATAGCGATATTCACCTTGCCGTTCGCCCCGAGATTCGCCGAATACTTGAGGAACAGGTCCAGCATTTCCTGGTGGAAACGACGCGCCTGATGCGGATTGTCGAGGAAAATGCAGTTCTCTTTCACGCCTGGCGTGTTGAAGTCGTTCGAGGTACTTCCCAGCGCCATCACCAGCGTGTCGTAAGGCAGCTTACGCTCGGGCACCAGCAGCTCGCCCTTCTCGTTATGCAGCTCGGCAAGGGTGATCGTTTTGGTTTCGCGGTTAATATCCACCACCGACCCCAGCTGGAACTGGAAGTCGTGGTTACGGGCGTGAGCAAGGTAGCTCAGCGCGTCTACACCTTCATCAAGTGAACCGGTCGCCACTTCATGCAGCAGCGGTTTCCACAGGTGGCTGTGGTTACGATCGACCAGCGTAATTTTGGCCTTTTTATTACGGCCCAGCTTTTTCCCCAACTGGGTAGCCAGCTCCAGCCCACCGGCACCACCACCCACAATCACTATTTTTTTCAATGGTGTAGTCACGCGACCCCCTAAAATTATTAACCAATTGTTAATTAAAAGTTATACATATAACCTTTAATTAACAACAGGTTACGGCAGTGAAACCATTCAGCGGGATCGAGAATAACATGAACGGTGCATTGGTCATACCAAAATTGATATGCATCAAGTTTTACTGCATATTTTTTGAGCGTGAAATCGCAAAATCGATAAAAAAAGCCCGCGATGTTGGCACATCGCGGGCTGGGAGGAGATCAGCCGAGGGTTTTAAAGGCCTTTATTCGCTGCAGATGCGGGGAGATGTTTTTAAATTTGTGGGTCTGCTCTTCATCCCAGATTATCTCATAGTAATGGTGCAGCAGCTCCGCCGAACGCTGGCTATTCAGCGCTTCGTCCTGGCGTGACAGCACCACCAGGCAACGGTCGCGGTTTTTTTCGCGGAAATTGTTAACGCACTTGGTAGCGATATCCGCATACTCTTCCGGCCGATCAATCTTCCCTTCCATGTTTTCATTGGGAAACAGGTTTGGATTAAAAATGGCCTGGCGGATATCGCAAAGAAAGCCAATTCGCTCCGCCCAGAAACCGCCGAGACCCACGCCGCAAATCAGCGGCCGATCGTCGGCGCTCAGCTGCAGCATCTTATCGACCTCTTTTAATAAGTGCTGCATATCATGTTTGGGATGCCGCGTGCTGTAGCTAATCAACCGAACATCGGGGTCAATAAACTGAAGCTGAAGCACCTTCTCATGGTTACCGGGGCTGTTTGAGTCAAAACCATGTAAATAGATAATCATCGCATCCTCACCAGACAACAACGCCTTTCAGGTTTATTACGCGGATTTCGCCTCTTGCCAGCGCGCGTGAAGCTGCTCAAGCTGCGCGCTGATCGTCTTCCAGCGGGCGGAATCCCTTAACGCCTGACGGCTAAAGGAACCTTTATGATACAATTTCGTAACACACTCTGCTTTGATCGGCGACAGGTTATCCAGCACGCTGACCGCACCCTTACGATTATTGCAGACGAGGATCATATCGCAACCCGCATCCAGCGATGCCTGGCCGCGCTCGGCGTAGCTGCCCATAATCGCCGCCCCTTCCATCGAGAGATCGTCAGAGAAGATGACCCCATCGAAGCCCAGCTCGCCGCGCAGGACCGTTTTTAACCAATGCGCGGAGCCGCTGGCCGGGCGCGGGTCGACGTCGCTGTAGATAACGTGGGCGGGCATAATGGCGTCCAGCCGCTGCTCGCCGATCAGCGTACGGAAGATGGACATATCTCTGGCGCGAATTTCCGCTTCCGCGCGCGGATCGCGCGGCGTCTCTTTATGGGAATCGGCCGTCACCGCTCCGTGTCCCGGAAAGTGCTTACCGGTGGTTTTCATGCCCGCAGCGTGCATGCCGTCAATAAAATGACGAGCTATCGCCAGGGCTTTGTCAGGATCGTCGTGATAAGAACGCTCGCCAATAGCGGCGCTGATATGCCCAACGTCCAGCACCGGCGCAAAGCTGATATCAATATCCATGGCGATCATTTCGCTGGCCATCAGCCAGCCGGCCTCTGCGGCCAGCTTACCGCCCTCCTCCATGCCGAGCAGCGCAGCGAAGGACTGCGCTGCGGGAAGACGGGTAAAACCCTCACGGAAACGCTGCACGCGCCCGCCTTCCTGGTCTACCGCCACCACCAGATGGTTGCGCGAAGCCTCGCGGATCTGGCGAACCAACTCGCGCAGCTGCGCCGGATCGTGATAGTTGCGGGTAAACAAGATCAGCCCGCCAACCAAAGGATGCGCCAGAATCTCACGCTCTTCCGCATCCAGTTCAAAACCTTCGACATCCAACATTACCGGACCCACACCCACCTCTCTTATCCTTTTACTTTTTGTCTAACTGGCGCCATACCTCATCCGCCAGCGCAATAAACTGCCGGTCGCCGGTTTGCTGCCAGCGCCGCTCGTACCAGCCCGCCATCAGCAGCCGCACCCACGGACGCCAGCGCTGAATTTGCCGCCAGAGCTGATGCTCATCGATGCTCGCCTGTCTCGCGTATTCTGCGGCTAGCCGACGATGCGCGGCGGGATCGATCCACACCGCCGCCAGCTCCAGCGCGATATCGCCATCGCCCGCATATTCCCAGTCAATCAGCCGCAGCCCCGCCTCGCCGTGAACGATGTTGCCCGCATGGACATCCATATGTAACGGGGCGAGGCGCAGCGGCCGAGGCTCGCCGCGACGCAGCAGGCGTTTATGCCAGCGCAGCCACCTTGGCGTACGCCGCGCGGGGCTGCACTGTTGCCAGTACAGCTCAAGCAGCGGCCGCAGCGCGATACGCCAGCCAAAGCGCGGCTGCCGGTGCAGATGATACAGTAACCCTGCGAGCGCCGGACACTCCGGTAACGCGTTGACCACGTCGCCAGTGCAGTATTCCACCACCATCCAGGCGGGAGAATAAAAAACCGGCGCGGGCGCTAAGGAATCGGGAAGGCGTGACAGGACATGATACTGACGGCGAAAATCGCAGGCTGGCGCATGCGGATCGTGCGGCTGGCGCAGCACCCGCCTTTGCCGACCATCGCTGAGAATGCAGCTGCCGCCGCTCAGCCCGTTTTGGGACAGCGCGGCGACAGGCCTATAGCGCGGGAAAAAGCGCGACAGCACCTCGTCGCGCGTAAGCTCATTGTTGCTGAACTGCACCTTTACCTGACCAGATAATTTCGCCGGTCTGTACCAGCATCAGCTGCATTTTCAGCTCAGGTGAATTGACGTTGCCGGTCGCGTTGGAATAGAGCACATATTGTGCGCCAACGGTACGCGCAATGCCCATCGCTTTGCTGCGGCTGCCAAGGCTATCCTGCGGCGACAGGCCGAGCTGCTGTTTGGCTACGCCCAGCTGCTGCTGAGAGACCAGGGTGAATTTTCCGTTGCCTTCCAGCGCGTTGCGCAGCGCCGTGGTGGCCTCACCGGCATTCAGGGTGCCGTTGGTGCGGTTATTGACGCTGTCGACCAGCAAAATACTCCCCGCATTCACGCCGCTGGCCTGCAGCATCTGCCCGATCATCGGCTGCACCGCGGAACTCCAGTCAAAGTGACGTACGCGCGGCGCGGGCTGAGCTGGCTGCTCGCCGTGTTCAATCGGCCCCGGCTGCGTAGGGATCGCGGGAATAGTCGGCACAGTCGGCTGCGGCTGAACCGGCTGCTGCGGCTTCGGCTGCGCTTCCTCAACGGGAGCGGGTTCCTGACGTTGCCCCACGCATCCGGCAAGGAATATCGCCAGTGCGGTAACTAATGCATAGCGACATAGTTTAATCATTACGATTACCTCTTACAGATAAAGATAAAGTCGGGCTTTGTGCGCCCCCAGAATATTGGCGCTGCCATACAGCGTAACGGAAGAGTGCGCCGGAACCGTTATACTGCGCGCCGGATCCAGCGGATGCATTTCCAGCCCCCTGGCGTCATACCAGAAAAAGCGATAATGCACGGTCACCGGCACCTGGCGTTCATTAAACAATCTGGTGGTCGCCGTCGCTTGAATCTCGGATGCGGTCACCGTCGGTACTTCAGCGCTAATTCCCGCCGCCAGTACGTTTGATTCCATCACCAGACTTTGCCGATCGCTGACCGGAATTTCCGGATGCGAACCGCACCCGGCCAGTAACGTCACGGCCAGAAGTGCGCCGAAATGGGCTGCGCGCATGGATGTTAACCTTTATGAGCCAGCATCGGGCCTAATGGACGACCGCCCAGCAGGTGCATATGGATATGGTAGACCTCCTGGCCCCCGTGGCGATTGCAGTTGACGATCAGGCGATAGCCATCGTCGGCAAGCCCCTCGTCGCGGGCGATTTTCGCCGCAACGGTCATCATGCGTCCCAGGGCAAGCTCATGCTCTGCGGTCACATCGTTGACGGTGGGAATCAGGATATTGGGAACGATTAGAATATGGGTTGGCGCCTGCGGAGAGATGTCGCGAAAAGCGGTAACGAGCTCATCCTGATAAACCACATCCGACGGGATCTCCCGGCGAATGATTTTGCTGAAAATCGTTTCTTCTGCCATGACTGATTCCTTAATAATTTTTATACCGTGCTCTGGCCTGCCTCTGCAGGTAAACGCGGATGCACAGGATTCCCCTAAGAGTATGAGCGAGTTACTCCCCCTCTTTCAACCTGAATGCGTTTTTTCTTACGCGACTAAGCGCTTAGCTGCTGACGGATTAAGCGTTTCTCAGCGGCATGCGGTGCCGCGCTCGCGAAAGCGGCCTGCGGACCGCTATTTTTACCCTTGTTTACATATTAAATATTAATGCGTATATTTCTCATTTGTATTCACAATAAAAGCAGTGCGCTGACAATCGACCGGGGCCATAGCGCCGCAGCGAATAACAACTATTGAATGATCAAGGGTTTATGATGTCTCTCTCCACCAATTCCCGGGATGGGCGAACCGCGCCGTCCCTGCTTGCTGTAGGCATAGCGCTGGCGCTGTTTCCAAACCTTAGCCAGGCAGCCGGCGCCGCCGAAGACACTATCATTGTAGAAGGTTCCTCAGATAGCGCGTCGGATACACAAGAACAGGACTACAGCGTCAGAACCACCTCAGCCGGGACCAAAATGGAGATGGCCCAGCGCGATATTCCGCAGTCGGTCAGCATCATCACCGGGCAGCGGATGCAGGATCAACAGCTACAAACCCTGGGCGATGTGATGGAGCATACCATGGGGATCAGCGGCAGCCAGGCGGATTCCGACCGTACCAGTTACTACTCCCGCGGTTTTGAGATAGACAACTATATGGTCGATGGCATTCCGACCTGGTTTGAATCCCGCTGGAATCTGGGCGACGCGCTTTCCGATATGGCTCTCTTCGAACGGGTTGAGGTCGTGCGCGGCGCTAACGGCCTGCTGACCGGTACCGGCAATCCTGCTGCGTCGATCAATATGATCCGCAAGCACGCGACCAGCCGGGAGTTCAAGGGAGAGGTCTCGGCGGAGTATGGCAGCTGGGATAAGCAGCGCTACGTTGCGGATATGCAAAGCCCGCTGACTGACGATGGCAGCGTAAGGGCGCGCATTATCGCGGGTTATCAAAACAATGACTCGTGGCTGGATCGCTACAACAGCGAAAAAACGTTCTTCTCCGGCATTCTTGATGCCGATCTCGGTACATCGACCGCTTTATCCGCCGGCTACGAGTATCAGCGTATCGACGTGAATAGCCCGACATGGGGCGGTCTGCCGCGCTGGAATACCGATGGCAGCAGCAACCGCTATGACCGCGCCCGCAGCACCGCCCCGGATTGGGCCTATAACGATAAAGAGATCAACAAAGTCTTCGTCACGCTGAAACAGCGCTTTGCCGAGACCTGGCAGGCGACGATGAATGCCACCCATTCCGAGGTCAAATTCGACAGCAAAATGATGTACGTGGACGCGTACGTCAATAAAGCGACCGGAATGCTGGTGGGTCCTTATAGCAGCTACGGTCCGGGCTATGATTACGTCGGCGGTACCGGCTGGAACAGCGGCAAGCGTAAGGTCGACGCCGTTGACCTGTTCGCCGACGGCGGCTACGACCTGTTTGGTCGCCAGCACAACCTGATGATCGGCGCCAGCTACAGCAAGCAAAATAACCGCTATTTCAGCGCCTGGGCCAACGTGTTCCCCGATGAGATTGGCAGCTTCAATAACTTTAATAGCAGTAGTTTCCCGGAGACCAGTTGGGGCCCGCAGAGCCTGGCGCAGGACGATACCACGCGAATGAAATCGGTATATGCCGCGACGCGTTTTTCCCTGCTTGACACGCTGCATCTGATCGTTGGCGTCCGCTATAACAACTGGAGTATCGAGACGCTGACCTACAACATGGAAAAAAACCATACCACCCCCTACGCCGGGCTGGTTTACGACATCAACGACAACTGGTCGGCCTACACCAGCTATACCTCCGTGTTCCAGCCGCAGAACAAGCGCGATAGTTCCGGTAAATACCTGACCCCGATTACCGGAAACAACTATGAAGTGGGCCTGAAGTCCGACTGGATGGACAGCCGTTTAACGACGACTCTCGCCCTCTTCCGCATTGAGCAGGATAATCTTGGCCAGGCGACCGGCGGGCAAATCCCGGGCAGCAACGGCGAAGCCGCCTATAAAACCGTCGACGGTACCGTGAGCAAAGGGGTGGAGTTTGAAATCAACGGCGCGCTCACCGATAACTGGCAGATGACCTTCGGGGCGACGCGTTTTGTCGCTGAAGACAATGAAGGCAATGCGGTGAACCCTAACCTGCCGCGTACCAGCGTCAAGCTGTTTACCCGCTACCGTCTGCCGGTAATGCCTGAGCTGACCATCGGCGGCGGCGTAAACTGGCAGAACCGGGTATATAAAGACACCGCTACGCTGTACGGCACCTTCCGTGCGGAACAGGGCAGCTATGCGCTGGTTGATTTGTTCACTCGCTACCAGGTCACTAAAAATTTTGCTTTGCAGGGTAACGTCAATAACCTGTTCGACAAAACCTACGACACCAACATCGATGGTTCAATTGTCTACGGCGAACCGCGCAACTTCAGCATAACGGCCAGCTATCAATTCTGATCTCTGGTTAACGTGACAAAATCCGCGGGCGCGCTTTTAACGCCTGCGGCCATTAAAAAAGGCAGCCAGTTGGCTGCCTTAGTCTCCCCATATCACAACTTAGTTGCTGCGGATGTATTCATCCATTTCAGTTTTCAGGTTATCGGATTTGGTACCGAAAATAGCCTGAACGCCTGAACCTGCAACAACCACGCCTGCGGCACCCAGTTTTTTCAGGCCAGCCTGATCAACTTTCGCCACATCCGCCACGCTGACGCGCAGACGGGTGATACATGCGTCAAGGTTAGTAATGTTCTCTTTACCGCCGAAAGCGGCAATCAGTGCCGGGGCCATTTCGCTGGTGGCGCCAGCTTTGCTGTCTTCGGTTGCATCTTCACGACCCGGGGTTTTCAGATCCAGCGCTTTGATCAGCACGCGGAACACCACGTAGTAAACGATCGCATAGCAGATGCCGACTATCGGGAACAGCCACAGTTTGCTGCTGTTGCCGGACAGAACGATAAAGTCGATCAGACCGTGAGAGAACGAAGTACCGTCACGCATACCCAGCAGGATACAGATCGGGAAGGCCAGGCCTGCCAGAATCGCATGGATAATGTACAGGATCGGCGCAACGAACATGAAGGAGAACTCGATCGGCTCGGTGATACCGGTCAGGAACGAGGTCAGCGCTGCGGAGATCATGATACCGCCCACTTTCGCGCGGTTTTCTGGTTTAGCAGAGTGCCAGATAGCGATAGCAGCGGCCGGCAGACCGTACATTTTGAACAGGAAGCCGCCGGACAGTTTGCCCGCGGTCGGGTCGCCTGCCATGTAGCGCGGAATATCGCCGTGGAAGACCTGACCGGCTGCGTTGGTGTATTCACCAATCTGCATCTGGAAAGGAACGTTCCAGATGTGGTGCAGACCAAACGGCACCAGGCAGCGTTCAATGAAGCCGTAGATACCGAACGCCACAACCGGGTTCTGGTAAGCAGCCCACTGGGAGAAAGTCTGGATTGCGGTACCGATCGGCGGCCAGATAAAGGACAGGATCACGCCAGTGAAGATCGCTGCCAGGCCGGAGATGATTGGCACAAAACGCTTGCCCGCAAAGAAGCCCAGATACTCAGGCAGCTTGATGCGGTAGAAGCGGTTGAACATGTACGCTGCGATGGCACCGGAGATAATACCGCCGAGTACGCCGGTATCCGCCAGGTGTTTAGCCGCAATCTCTTCAGCAGGTAAATGCAGGACCAGAGGTGCAACCACGGACATGGTTTTTACCATGATGCCGTAAGCGACGACCGATGCCAGAGCGGATACGCCGTCGTTGTTGGTGAAGCCAAGTGCGACACCGATAGCAAAGATCAGCGGCATGTTAGCGAAGACCGAACCGCCCGCTTCCGCCATGACGTGGGAAACTACGGCTGGCAGCCAGCTGAAGTTTGCGGAACCGACGCCCAGCAGGATACCTGCGATAGGCAGTACGGATACCGGCAGCATCAGCGATTTACCGACCTTCTGCAGGTTAGCAAATGCATTCTTAAACATAATTGAGAGTGCTCCTGAGTATTTGGTGCTTTTTTACGTTTTCACGCATTGGCCCGGGGGGAGAACCGCGCCGTGGACAGGACATCTAAGCGCCCTTTATTTATTACACAGAGTAAAATAATTACCGGGATGATTGTTTGACGGCTATCACGTTTCAATCAGACATCCATTAAAAACTTACATTGGTTTACATAACTCGTGTCTGAATGTTGCCAAAAAACCTTCACCGCCCCATTTGTGGCGGTGAACTTTACTCGCTTTGGCTATTAATTACGAGCCTTAAAATAATAAGCAATATCAGAGAGGTTGCAGCCGGGAGGGGTCGATATGAAAAAGCGTAGCGAAATTTTCCGTGGTCTGTTGCGCCAGCTGCTCCAGCGATACGCCCTTAAGCACCGCCATATACTCGGCGACGTCCCTGACCATGGCCGGCTGGTTCTCTTTACCGCGATGCGGTACCGGCGCCAGATACGGCGAATCGGTCTCTACCAGCAGGCGCTCGAGAGGGACATAGCGCGCAGCATCGCGAAGCTGCTCCGCATTTCGGAACGTCACAATGCCGGAAAACGAGATGTAGAACCCCATATCCAGCAGCTTACCGGCGGTCTCCCTATCCTCAGTGAAACAGTGTAGTACGCCACCGCAATCCGTCACTTTTTCTTCGCGTAAAATTTCCAGCGTATCGGCGCGGGCATCGCGGGTATGCACGATAACCGGTTTATTCAGCTCCCGACCTATACGGATATGGTCGCGAAAGGACGCCTGCTGACGCGCTTTCGTTTCCGGCGTGTAGAAATAATCGAGTCCAGTTTCGCCCATCGCGACCACGCCGTCGTCTGCGGCGAGCTGGCGCAGCTCTTCAACGTCATACTCTTCATCCTGGTTTAACGGATGCACGCCGCAGGAGAAAACGACGTCGCGACGCTGGCCCACCAGTTCGCGCATACCGCGGTATCCCGGCAGCGTCGTGGCAACCGCCAGGCAAAATTTCACATCGCGCGCGGCGGCCTTTGCCAGCACATCGTCCACATCTTTATGCAGCGCTTGATAATCCAGGCCATCGAGATGGCAATGGGAGTCGACTAAAAACATGATGTCTCTCTCAGAGATGGGATACGGGAAGGACCGCCCCGGGTTGCAGGTAATGTTCCCAGCGCAGAAGGCGCTCGGTTAGCAGCAGTTCGCGATTAATGCCGACCACGCTCAGCAGCTGCTCGCGGCAGGCGCTGACGTCGCGCGCGATCGCCTGCAGGCGCGCCGCCGGCAGCGCAGCGGCCAGCTGATTGACCAGAGGCCAGACATCAGGATTGCTGATAAGGGTAATCCCCTGCTGCCTTTTTTGCGCGTCGACCAGCAGCGATGCCAGCCAGTGCAGGCGAATCGCGGCCTGTTCATGGTTTAACATCGGCAACAGCGTCAGCCAGTCGCCGTGGGTTAAAATATTTCCGAGAATCTGGCAAAGCTGCTGCCGCGGTGCCCAGTGAGCTTCCTGAAGCAGATCCAGCGCCGCCGCTGGCGCGTTGGCGCTCAGCCGCAGCGCCGCGAGCAGCGCGTCTTGTGACATTGTCACTTCACGCTCTAACCACGCCAGCGCGTAGCGTTCTGAAGGCGGAGCGAGGTGAAATAACCGACAGCGGCTGCGCAGCGTCGCCAGCAGGCGCGCGGGTTCCTGACAGGCCAGGAAGAACCAGGTATTCTCCGGCGGCTCCTCCAGCGTTTTTAGCAGCGCGTTTGCCGCCGCGTCGGTCAGCATGGCGGCATCGCCGATCCACACCACCTTCGCGCCGCCCAGCCGGGCGTGTTCATAGAGCTTTTCGCTCACTTCGCGCACGGCATCGATGCCGAGCGAGCTCTTCCCCTTTTCCGGGGTCAACGCATAATAATCTGGATGGGTGCCGGCCTGCATCAGCTGGCAGCTATGGCAATGACCGCAGCTTTTATGCCCTTCCGGCTGGCGGCACATCAGAAAGCGACAAAGCGCATAAATCAGCGCATCGCTACCCATGCCCGGCAGTGCCTGAACCATTAGCGCATGGTGGCCGCGCCCCGCCTGATAGCTGGCAACCAGCTGTTCAAAGGGCGGGCGTAACCACGGATACCATTTCATGCGCCTTGCTCCGCGACCCACTGATTCACTACCGCCCGAATGTCGCGCTTCACGGCCTCCAGCGGCTGGGTAGCGTCAACGGTGCGTATAGTGGGATCCTGCGCCGCCAGTTCAAGGTAGCGCGCGCGGGTACGATTAAAGAAATCCAGCGACTCCTGCTCGATTCGGTCAAGTTCACCGCGGGCGCGGGCGCGCTTCAGGCCGACTTCCGGAGTCACGTCAAGGTAAAGCGTCAGATGGGGACGAAAGTCTCCCAGTACCGCGTCACGCAGGGTCGCCAGCATCGTCTGATCAATTCCGCGACCGCCGCCCTGATAGGCCTGGGTTGAGAGATCGTGACGATCGCCGATGACCCACTGACCGCGCGCCAGAGCGGGTTTGATAACCGTCTCCACCAGCTGTACGCGCGCCGCGTAAAACATCAGCACTTCCGCTTTATCATTAATCACTTCATCGCCGGTGGACTGAATATCCAGCACCAGGCTGCGCAGCTTCTCGGCCAGAATGGTGCCGCCCGGTTCGCGGGTAAACACCATATCGCTAACGCCCAGCTGTTTTAGCGTCTCTACCACACAATCACGCGCGGTGGTTTTCCCTGCGCCTTCCAGGCCCTCGATGACGATATAGTTACTGCGCATTTTTTTCCTTAAGTACTTTCAAATAGTCCTGGACCGAGCGGTTATGGCTGGCCAGGTTAGTGTTAAACGTATGTCCGCCCTTCCCGTCCGCGACAAAATAAAGGTACGGCGTTTTCGCCGGATGCGCGGCGGCGTTTAGCGAGGCCTCGCCCGGTGCGGCGATCGGTCCCGGCGGCATGCCGTTTATGACGTAGGTATTGTAAGCGGTTGGGGTTTCCAGGTCTTTACGCGTCAACTTGCCATTATAACTCTCACCCATCCCGTAAATCACGGTCGGATCGGTTTGCAGGCGCATACCGATCCGTAAACGGTTGATAAATACCGATGCGACGCGGTCGCGCTCGTCCGATACCGCCGTCTCTTTTTCGATAATCGAGGCCATTGTCAGCAGCTGGTTCTTATCGTGATACGGCAGATTCTCCATCCGCCCTTCCCAGGCTTTATCGACCGCGGCAACCATCTTCTGATGCGCCCGCTTAAGGATCGCCACATCGCTGGTATTGGCGGTATACATCCAGGTATCCGGCCAGAACCAGCCTTCGACCCAGTCAGGATGCTCGAGATCAAGGGCCTTCGCGACGGTTTCATAGCTATCATCCGCCAGCGTATGCTTGACGTAAGGCGCATCGCGCAGCTGGCGCAGGTAATCGCTCACCCGCATCCCTTCAACGAAGCGCAGCGGAAACTGCGCCTCTTTGCCGCTGGCCAGCAGCTGCAGCATCTGGCGGACCGTCATATCAGGCGTGAAGCGATAGGTTCCGGCTTTAAAATGGGAGAGCTCAGGCTCTATGCGCAGCAGCCACTGGAAAACCCGCGGTCGGTTAATGACTTTATCGCTATACAGCTGTTGCCCAAGCGCCAGGCGCCCCGTTCCGGTGGCAAGAGTAAAGATAGTCTCTTCTTTAATCAGCAACTTGCTGTCCGCCAGCTGGCGAACTTTCCACATACCGATGCCCGCGGCAATGCCCAGCACCACCACCAACAGCAGGATGAAACGTAACATTTTCTTCATGACTAATCAGACAGCTCACACAAAGGGGCTAAAAAATGGTAAAGCTCGCGGGCGGACCAACATTTATCGTTCCAGCGGCGAACAGGCACCAGCGGCATTAAGGCGTTACAGACCACGACCTCATCGGCTTCGCGTAACGCCTCGGGACGCATGGTGGCTTCGACAACGCGAAACGGCGATGGTGCCAGCTTAGCGAGAATGTACTGGCGCATAATACCGTTGACCCCCGCCTGATCGAGGCGCGGGGTAAAGACGTCGGATCCTTTACGCCAGAATACGTTCGCGGCACAGCATTCCGTAAGCCACCCGTCGCTGTCAAGGACCAGCGCCTCATCGGCGTCCGTCTGCTCAAGATGAGAACGAATCAGCACCTGCTCCAGCCGGTTAAGGTGCTTGAGTCCGGCGAGTGAAGGGTTGCGTCCCAGCCTGACAGGGCTCAGCGACAGGGAAATCCCCTCCTCGCGCCAGCGCAGATAGTGGGCCGGCCTGGGCGACACGCTGAGAATTCTCGTGGGATTGACGCAGCCCGCGGCGCTATAGCCGCGGCCGCCCGCTCCGCGAGTGATGATGACCTTCAGCACGCCATCCTGATGAGGCTGCGCCAGACGCGCCATCTCCTGCACTAATAGCGCCCAGTCGTCATAGGGGATAAAGAGCTTTTCACAAGTCGTCTGCAGGCGGGCCAGATGGGCTGACAGCAGTTGAACCCGGCCTCTGAGGATGCGCGCAGTGGTAAAGCAGCCATCGCCGAACTGCACGCCGCGATCGTTCACCGCGAGCGTTTCACTTTCAGCGCCATTGATTAAAAACATAAAAGACTCCTTATCGCTGGCCGGTTAGTTTCGCAGGAGGAGAGACATTGAACAAGCGGAGAAAACCGAATAAAAAAAGGCCCGACAAGCGGGCCAATTTTCGATGGGCATTGACGTCAACCGAGATGTTACGTCAGGCGCGCATCACACCTTTTTAAAGATTAACGAGCCGTTAGTGCCGCCGAAGCCGAAGGAGTTACACAGGGTATACTCCAGACCGCTTACCTGGCGCGCTTCGTGCGGGACGAAGTCCAGATCGCAACCTTCATCCGGGTTATCCAGGTTGATGGTTGGCGGAACGGCGCTATCGCGCAGCGCGAGGATGGAGTAGATAGACTCTACTGCGCCCGCTGCACCGAGCAGGTGGCCGGTCATTGACTTAGTCGAGCTCACCATTACGCGGCTGGCAGCGTCGCCGAAGACAGATTTCACCGCCTGCGCTTCTGCTTTATCGCCCGCCGGCGTAGAGGTACCGTGGGCGTTGACGTAGCCAATCTGGCTTGCGTCAATACCCGCGTCGCGAATGGCGTTCACCATCGCCAGCGCTGCTCCAGCGCCATCTTCCGGCGGTGAAGTCATATGGTAGGCATCGCTGCTCATACCAAAACCGACGATTTCAGCATAGATTTTCGCACCGCGTTTCTTCGCGTGCTCGTACTCTTCCAACACGACCATGCCGGCGCCGTCGCCCAGCACGAAACCATCACGCTCTTTATCCCACGGACGGCTTGCCGCCTGCGGGTTGTCATTGCGAGTGGACAGCGCGCGCGCTGCACCAAAGCCGCCTACGCCCAGCGGGGTACTGGCTTTTTCCGCACCACCGGCGACCATTGCGTCAGCATCGCCATAGGCGATAACGCGCGCGGCGTGACCAATGTTGTGTACGCCAGAAGTACATGCGGTTGCGATGGAAATGCTTGGTCCACGCAGACCAAACATGATGGTCAGATGCCCGGCCACCATGTTAACGATTGTGGAAGGAACAAAGAATGGGCTGATCTTACGCGGTCCGCCTTTTACCAGCGAACTGTGGTTTTCTTCGATCAGGCCAAGCCCGCCAATACCGGAACCAATAGCGGCGCCGATGCGGGTAGCATTCTCTTCCGTCACTTCGAGGCCAGAATCCTGCATGGCCTGAATGCCAGCGACAATTCCATATTGAATGAAGGCATCCATCTTGCGCTGCTCTTTGCGCGAGATGAAGTCATCACAGTTAAAATCCTTTACTAAGCCAGCAAATTTCGTTGCATAGGCGCTAGTATCGAAATGGTCGATCAGGCTGATGCCACTCTGACCGGCAAGGAGAGCTTTCCAGGTAGACTCTACGGTATTGCCGACAGGAGACAACATGCCCAGTCCGGTCACAACTACACGACGCTTAGACACGGTTGTCCTCCAGGGAGGGAAAATAGATTCTTGTGGGACAAAATGTAGATAAAACTCAGGCGGTCGAATGACCGCCTGGAGATGTTCACTTACGCCTGGTGGCCGTTGATGTAATCAATGGCAGCCTGAACAGTAGTGATTTTCTCAGCTTCTTCGTCCGGAATCTCAGTATCAAACTCTTCTTCCAGAGCCATTACCAGCTCAACGGTGTCAAGAGAATCAGCGCCCAGGTCTTCAACGAAGGAAGCATTGTTGGTAACTTCTTCCTGCTTAACGCCCAGCTGTTCGCCGATAATTTTCTTAACGCGTTCTTCGATAGTGCTCATACTCTTAAATTTCCTATCAAAACTCGCTTTCGCGATGGTTTTCGTAGTGTATAAAATGTTGAAAAATTTGCAACTAAATCCCGGCAGGTCTTACCACGATTTTACGCTATTTTGCGGCTGTTTGCCCTCATAACGCAAATCATTTTGTACAAAACATTACAGTGAACCGCACAGACTGCGCGGTTCCTGAGCGTTTTGCGCAAATCTCGGTCAGACCATATACATTCCGCCATTGACATGCAGAGTTTCACCGGTGATGTAACTCGCTTCGTCAGAGGCTAAAAATGCCACCGCACTGGCGATTTCATTTGGAGAGCCGAGGCGCCCCGCAGGAACTGCCGCCAGCGTACCCGCACGCTGCTCATCGGTCAGCGCACGCGTCATGTCCGTTTCAATAAAGCCCGGAGCAACAACGTTTACAGTAATACCGCGGGACGCAACTTCGCGAGCCAGTGATTTACTGAAGCCAATCAGACCCGCTTTCGCCGCAGCGTAGTTGGCCTGACCCGCATTTCCCATGGTACCAACCACAGAACCGATAGTGATAATACGTCCATGACGCTTTTTCATCATAGCGCGCATTACCGCTTTTGACAGACGGAAAACAGATGACAGGTTGGTTTCGATAATATCGTTCCACTCATCATCTTTCATGCGCATTAACAGGTTATCACGAGTGATCCCGGCATTGTTCACCAGGATATCAACTTCACCAAATTCTGCGCGAATATTTCCCAGAACAGATTCAATAGATGCAGGATCGGTCACATTCAGCAGCAGACCTTTACCGTTAGCACCTAAATAATCGCTGATCGCCTGCGCGCCGCTTTCGCTGGTCGCAGTCCCGATAACTTTCGCGCCACGGGCAACGAGCGTTTCAGCGATTGCGCGGCCAATCCCGCGACTTGCACCGGTAACCAGCGCGATTTTTCCTTCAAAACTCATGGTTTTCCTCTTTTATTGCTCAAGCGCCGCAGACATCGCCGCCGGCTCGTTAAGCGCGGAAGCAGTCAGGGTGTCAACAATACGTTTAGTCAGGCCGGTGAGGACTTTACCCGGGCCTACTTCATACAGATGCTCTACGCCCTGTGAAGCCATAAACTCAACGGTTTTGGTCCACTGAACTGGGCTATACAGCTGACGGATCAGGGCATCACGAATAGCATCAGGCGCCGTTTCACTTTGCACGTCGACGTTATTCACAACCGGAATCGTCGGCGCGTTAAAGGTGATTTTCTGCAGCTCAACGGCCAGTTTTTCCGCCGCAGGCTTCATCAGCGCGCAGTGGGACGGTACGCTGACCGGCAGCGGCAGCGCACGTTTAGCGCCCGCAGCCTTACAGGCTGCGCCAGCGCGCTCTACGGCTTCTTTGTTACCGGCAATAACAACCTGCCCTGGCGAGTTAAAGTTCACCGGAGAGACGACCTGCCCTTCGGCAGACTCTTCGCAGGCTTTCGCAATCGCCGCGTCGTCAAGCCCGATGATCGCGGACATCGCGCCGGTACCTTCCGGTACCGCTTCCTGCATAAACTTGCCGCGCATCTCAACCAGGCGTACGGCATCGGCAAAATCGATAACGCCTGCGCATACCAGCGCAGAATATTCGCCGAGGCTGTGGCCCGCCAGCAGAACAGGCGTTTTACCGCCTTGCTGCTGCCAGACGCGATACAGCGCAACGGAAGCGGTCAGCAGCGCCGGCTGAGTCTGCCAGGTTTTGTTCAATTCTTCCGCCGGGCCTTGCTGCGCAAGCGCCCACAGATCGTAACCCAACGCCGCAGAGGCTTCACGGAACGTCTCTTCAATTACCGGGTAAGCGGCCGCCATATCTGACAGCATCCCGACACTCTGAGAGCCCTGTCCCGGGAACACAAAAGCAAATTGCGTCATGTTTAAATCCTTATCCTAAAAACGAACCAGCGCGGAACCCCAGGTGAACCCGCCACCAAAGGCTTCCAGCAGAATAAGCTGACCACGTTGAATGCGGCCATCGCGAACGGCTTCATCCAGCGCACAAGGAACGGAAGCCGCCGAGGTATTGCCGTGTCGGTCGAGCGTGACGACGACATTATCCATCGACATTCCCAGCTTCTTCGCCGTGGCGCTGATAATGCGCAGGTTGGCCTGATGCGGCACCAGCCAGTCCAGCGCCGAACGCTCGAGATTATTCGCGGCTAAAGTCTCGTCCACGATATGCGCCAGTTCGGTCACCGCAACCTTAAAGACTTCATTACCCGCCATCGTCAGATAGATCGGGTTTTCCGGTTCGACGCGATCGGCATTCGGCAGCGTCAGCAGTTCGCCGTAGCTCCCATCCGCATGCAGATGCGTAGAGATAATGCCCGGCTCTTCAGAAGCGCCCAGCACAACGGCGCCAGCGCCATCGCCAAAAATAATAATGGTTCCGCGATCGGCAGGATCGCAGGTGCGCGCCAGCACGTCAGCGCCAATCACCAAAGCGTAATCAACCGCGCCGTTTTTCACGTATTGATCGGCAACGCTGAGCGCGTAGGTGAAACCCGCGCAGGCCGCAGCAACGTCAAACGCCGGGCAGCCTTTGATACCCAGCATTGATTGAATCTGGCAAGCCGAGCTAGGAAACGCATGGGTACCGGAGGTGGTAGCAACAATAATCAGACCAATTTGCTCCGGCTTGACGCCCGCCATATCCAGCGCATTCTTAGCGGCTTCAAGGCCCATCGTAGCAACTGTTTCATTCGGTGCGGCAATACGACGCTCGCGGATACCGGTACGAGTAACAATCCACTCGTCAGACGTATCAACCATATTTTCCAGTTCAGCGTTCGTACGCACGTGCTCAGGCAGATAGCTGCCGGTACCAATAATCTTCGTATACATGTACGCTCAGTCACTCTTGGGTAATATACCGGGTTAACTCAAACTGCGAGGCGTCAGTCGTTTCCGGTCATCCGGGTTTGAGGCCTGGAACTTCCGCTTCTGCCGCCTTCAGGCAATTCGAAACCTGCAGGGTATAAAGATTCCAGGCGAGCGGCAATTCGCTGAGGAACCTGCCGCTGCACAGCCTGCACTGCCTGCTCTATCGCGACGCAAAAAGCGCGCTGATTGGCAGCCCCATGACTTTTAATCACGGAACCGCGTAATCCTAACAGACAGGCACCATTATACTGGTCGGGGTTGAGGTGACTGAATCGCCTCGACAGGCTTTTTTGTAACCAACGCTTTAATAAAAGCAGCCACCACGACCTTTTTTTCCCCTCTCCCTGTGATTTCAACAGTGAAAGGAACATTCTGACAACACCTTCCATCGTTTTTAATGTGACGTTGCCCGTGAATCCATCACAAACTAAAACATCCGTTTTGCCCGTCAACAATTCGTTGGCTTCCAGATACCCAATATAGTTGAGGGTTGGCAGGGTTTTCAAAACTGCCGCCGCGTCACGAATGCTGCTGAGACCTTTCATCTCTTCTTCGCCGATATTCAGAAGCGCAACCCGGGGATCCTTAATACCGATAACTTCTTCGGCAAGAACCGCCCCCATAACGGCAAACTGCACCAGCATCGTGCTATCGCAATCGACGTTAGCGCCTAAATCCAGCACCACCGTTTTGCCCTTCAACTGATGCGGTAGCATGGTGACCAGCGCGGGGCGCTCAATTCCCTCAATGGGCTTAAGCAGCAGCTTCGCCAACCCCATCAGCGCGCCGGTGTTACCCGCGCTGACGCAGGCCTGCGCCCGCCCTTCTTTTACTAACTCCAGCGCGATGCGCATTGAGCTGCCGCGACTGGCGCGAATGGCCTGCGCGGGTCGAGCATCACTGGCAATAACCGACTGCGCAGGGATAACCTGCAGACGTGAACGTTGTTCAAAATCAGCTTTGGCAAGTAATGGCGCGATAGCGTCGGGATCGCCGACTAAAAGAAGTGTGAGTTGTGAATTAGAGTTCAGTGCCTGCAATGCTGCAGGCACTGTCACGGAAGGGCCAAAATCCCCGCCCATGACATCTAACGCCAGGGTTAGACGTGTCAAGGTATCGTCGCTGCCCGGTTCGGTTATTCCCCAGTTACCCGGGGAAATCCTCACTAAGCTTCATCACGCTTTCGCGTGATTACTTAGCGATAACCTTGCGACCGCGGTAGAAACCGTCGGCAGTGATGTGGTGACGCAGGTGTTTTTCACCAGAAGCTTTGTCTACAGACAGGCTGGTGACTGCGGTCAGCGCGTCATGGGAACGACGCATGCCACGTTTGGAACGGGTTGGTTTATTCTGTTGTACGGCCATGGACCTTACTCCTCAATTACTTATGCTTTAAGCTGGCTAATACGGCAAATGGATTTGGTTTTTGTGCCTCTTCAGGCAGTTCACCAAAGACCATGTCCGCGTCGGACACTTCACAGTGTTCAGAATCATGCACCGGAACTACGGGCAAGGCGAGGATGATTTCATCTTCAACCAGCGCCAGCAGATCGATTTCACCGAATTCGTTAACCTCAATCGGCTCATACGCTTCCGGCAGTGCCTCGGCCTGTTCGTCATTTCTGACGGGGCTGAAACAATACGTTGTGTGGACATGATGGGGGAACGGTTTCCCGCAACGCTGACATTCGAGGGTTACCGACACCGTCGCATCGCCGTTTAACACGGCAAGACGTTGGTTATCGATAGCGAACGACATGCTGCATTCCACATCGCTGTCCACGCTGACAACAGAATCAGCGACACGCACAGCCTGATCACGGGTATAGATACCTTGGTAATCTAAGCGTTTTTGAGCCGTGCGAACCGGATCGAGAGTCAGGGGTAATTTTACCTTTTGCATAGGGCGCGCATATTAACTTTGTAACGTCATAGAGTCAAAGAAAAAGGCAGCCTCAGGTTGCCTTTTGCCATTTATTCGCACACATTGCGGCGCATAGTTTAAAATGATGCTCTGCGAAGCGCTATATGTGGATGAAAAAATATGTCTGAACTAATCCTCGCGTCAACCTCGCCCTGGCGGCGAATGCTGCTGGAAAAACTGTCGGTGCCTTTTGAATGCGCGGCGCCGGAAGTTGATGAGACCCCGCTGCCCGGCGAACCCGCCCACCAGCTGGTGCTGCGTCTGGCGCAGGCAAAGGCGCAGGCCCTTGCCGCGCGCTACCCTCAGCACCTCATTATAGGCTCCGATCAGGTTTGCGTCCTGGACGGTGAAATTACCGGCAAACCGCACACGGAAGAAAACGCCCATCGCCAGTTGAGAAAGGCCAGCGGCACCATCGTCACGTTCTATACCGGCCTGGCGCTGTACAATTCCGCCAACGGTCACCTGCAAACCGAATGCGAACCTTTCGACGTTCATTTCCGCCGTTTAAGCGACCAGGAAATTGAGAGCTATATCCGCAAGGAAAACCCGCTGCAGTGCGCCGGAAGCTTTAAAAGCGAAGGGTTAGGCATCACGCTGTTCGACCGCCTCGAGGGACGCGATCCCAACGCGCTGGTCGGTTTGCCGCTCATTGCCCTCTGCCAGATGCTGCGCCGGGAGGAGTGTAACCCTCTGCTCACCTGACCGCGATTTCATGTGGCCTCTTTATGAGGCCGTCAGCCGCCTTTAAGCAACGTTTTAGCCGCTGACCGGCGGCGCGGAGCCTGTTTTACTCCAACTTAATTAATGCATCGCCTGTCACAGTTTATTTTTCCAGCGCCACTACAATCCAATTAAATAATGAAACGATGTTTTATTTTTAAATGGAGCTATTATGCCTACCCGCGCTACAGTTTTGTCCCTCGCCCTGCTGGCCGCCGCCAGCGCCAACGCCAATGACTGGCAACGCCAGGGCATCGTAGAGGGCAATCTACCCGCCTCGTGGCAGCAGTTGAAAGCGCAGATGACCTACCCGGACTCGTGGCTCTCTGGCCACTCTCATAATTTTAATCAATGGCGACAGCAGGCTCGTATGCTGCTTCGGCAGTCTCTGCTGACCCCGGCGTCGACAATCCCCTTCGCGCCGCAAACGCTCATGAGAGAAGACCGGGGAACCTATATCGCCGAGAAGCTGGCCTTCAACGTAACCGACGATAACAGGATTGCCGCGCTGATGTTGACGCCAAAATCACCCGGCCCTCACCCGGCTATTGTCCTGTTACACGATCATGGCTCAAAGTTTGACATTGGTAAGGAGAAGCTGATCCGCCCCTGGAGTGACGCCGCGCGGCTAGCCAGCGCCCAGGCGTGGGCGGATAAATTTTTCAGCGGCCGGTTCATCGGCGATGAACTGGCGCAGCGTGGTTACGTCGTGATAGCCATCGATAGCCCAGGCTGGGGAGATCGAGGGCCTATGGTCTACGAGCAGCAGCAGGCCCTGGCCAGTAACTACTTTAACCTTGGACGTTCGCTGGCAGGTGAAGTCGCCTATGAAGATCTGCGTACCGTTGATTTCGTCAGTACTTTAACAGCGGTGGATAATACACGCATCGGGGTATTGGGTTTCTCAATGGGGGGCTTTCGCGCCTGGCAACTGGCCGCCCTGTCTGACAAAGTGGCCGCGACTGCCGTTATCTCCTGGTTTGGTACCTGGCGCGGCCTGATGCACCCGGGCAACAACGTCCTGCGCGGGCAATCGGCCTTTTATATGCTTCATCCAGGCTTATCCGGCCGTCTCGACATTCCCGATATCGCCAGCATCGCCGCGCCAAAACCGATGCTCATTTATAGCGGCGGCAAGGATAAGCTGTTCCCGGCAGAAGCCGTTAACGATGCCTTCGCAAAATTGCATACAGTGTGGGGGTCGCAAAACGCGCAGGATAAGCTGGAAACGAAGACGTGGCCGGAACTGGGCCACGTCTTTTATAAAGAACAGCAGGATGAGGTTTTCCCCTGGCTTGCCAGGTGGCTCAAGCCCTGAGCCTGATGGCGGTTATTTGGCGCTACGCAAAACCTGCAGGCAGCGCTTAAGCTGATTATCCAGAGGCGCTTCAACGCGCATTATCTCGCCGCTCCCCGGATGGGTAAACTTCAGCGCCGCCGCATGGAGAAACAGTCGGTTAAGGCCGGTGCCTGCCAGCTGCTTATCAAATTCACGGTCGCCGTAACGATCGTCGAAAGCGATGGGATGGCCGGCATATTGCGTATGCACGCGGATTTGATGCGTACGACCGGTTACCGGGCTGCAGCGCACCAGCGTCGCATGAGTAAAACGCTCTTCGACTTTAAAACGCGTCTCAGAAGGTTTCCCCTCCTGGTTAACCCGCACAATACGCTCACCGCTCTGCAGAATATTTTTCAGCAGCGGGGCCTGCACCACTTTAGTATGCGATTGCCACTGCCCGCGCACCAGCGCCAGGTAATCCTTCTGCATGCCTTTGTCGCGCAGCTGCTCATGCAGGGAACGCAGCGCTGAGCGCTTTTTGGCGACCAGCAGAACGCCAGAGGTGTCGCGGTCAAGGCGATGCACCAGTTCCAGGAAACGCGCTTCCGGGCGCAGCGCGCGCAAACCTTCGATCACGCCAAAGCTCAGCCCGCTGCCGCCGTGGACCGCAGTGCCTGAAGGCTTGTTAAGCACCAGAATATGATCGTCTTCATATAAAATCACATCGGCCAGCGCGGCCACTTTTTGCAGGTGCGGAGAGACCGCCTCTTCTTCTTTCTCAGATACGCGGACCGGCGGGATGCGCACTTCGTCGCCGGCTTCCAGCTTATATTCCGGCTTCACGCGCTTTTTGTTAACCCGCACCTCGCCTTTACGCAAGATGCGATAAATCATGCTCTTCGGTACGCCCTTCAGCTGCGTACGCAAAAAGTTGTCGATACGTTGCCCGGCTTCATCATCAGCAATGGCAACCATTTTTACGCTTGGGATCTCAGTTTTCATGGTGCGCGATTTTAAATAGCCCGACGCATTAGCGCCACTCATTTTTATATGCTTATATTTATCATCATCCGGATTTCACCGTATGCTTCATCATCGTTTTGTTTGTTATTAGAACAATCTGTATACGCGGGTGAAAAAACTGTGAGTAACCGGGTGATAAAAGGTGAAAGTCAACTTGCTATAACAAGCTTAGCAATGGAATAATGATGCAGTATTCCGTACTGAAACTTGTTAGAACAAGAAATTAGCGGAATGACCAATTTTGTCTGACCGATCATCAACGCAGCAATGGCGTAAGACGTATTGATCTTTCAGACAGTTAGCGGGCTGCGGGTTGCAGTCCTTACCGGTACAGGCTCTATGGATTTCACGGCGCAGGAAGGCGTTCACACTGGGATATCCCGGCGCTCATCTGGATCAAATGATTAAGATGAGCAGGTTAAGCCGCCACGCCGGCTACGTGAAAAACGATGGGTATAAATGGAATCTTCTCTGGTGATACATCCCAGGCAGTTCCCCTGATAATTGCGCTGTGTTTCCGTTTGAAATACAGGCGACCGACACTCTGCGCCTCTTAAGCGCGCGACAACCGTGAGGTTGGCGACGTGAAACAGACACGAGGCCATCGGTTTCCCCCGGTAAGGCGTTACTCTGCCCGTAGCTTAGTCGTCAATGTAAGAATAATGAGTAAGTTACGATGAAAAGAATGTTAATCAACGCAACTCAGCAGGAAGAGTTGCGCGTCGCCCTTGTTGATGGGCAGCGCCTGTACGACCTGGATATCGAAAGCCCCGGGCACGAACAGAAAAAAGCGAACATCTACAAAGGCAAAATCACTCGTATAGAACCTAGCCTCGAAGCCGCGTTTGTTGATTATGGTGCCGAGCGTCATGGTTTCCTCCCTCTTAAAGAAATCGCCCGCGAATACTTCCCTGCCAATTACAATTCTCATGGTCGTCCGAACATCAAGGACGTGCTGCGTGAAGGTCAGGAAGTTATTGTCCAGATTGATAAAGAAGAGCGTGGCAATAAAGGCGCCGCGCTGACGACCTTTATTAGCCTGGCGGGCAGCTATCTGGTGCTGATGCCGAATAACCCACGCGCTGGCGGTATTTCACGCCGCATCGAGGGTGACGATCGCACCGAACTTAAAGAAGCGCTGGCCAGCCTTGAGCTGCCGGACGGCATGGGACTTATCGTTCGCACCGCCGGCGTCGGCAAGTCCGCCGAAGCGCTGCAGTGGGACTTAAGCTTCCGCCTGAAGCATTGGGAAGCCATCCAGAAAGCCGCAGAAAATCGCCCTGCTCCGTTCCTGATCCATCAGGAAAGCAACGTGATTGTGCGCGCGTTCCGCGACTATCTGCGCCAGGATATCGGCGAAATTCTGATTGATAACCCGAAAGTGCTTGAGCTGGCTCGCCAGCACATCGCGGCGCTGGGTCGTCCGGATTTTAGCAGCAAAATTAAGCTGTACACCGGGGAAATCCCGCTGTTCAGCCACTATCAAATCGAATCGCAGATTGAATCCGCTTTCCAGCGTGAAGTGCGTCTGCCTTCCGGCGGTTCTATCGTTATCGACAGCACCGAAGCGCTGACCGCTATCGATATCAACTCCGCACGAGCCACCCGCGGCGGCGACATCGAAGAAACGGCGTTTAACACCAACCTGGAAGCGGCAGATGAAATCGCTCGTCAGCTGCGTCTGCGCGACCTTGGCGGCCTGATCGTTATCGACTTCATCGATATGACCCCGGTTCGCCATCAGCGTGCGGTGGAAAACCGCCTGCGCGAAGCCGTCCGTCAGGACCGAGCGCGGATCCAGATCAGCCATATTTCACGCTTTGGACTGCTGGAGATGTCGCGCCAGCGCCTGAGCCCGTCGCTCGGCGAGTCCAGCCATCATGTCTGCCCGCGCTGTAGCGGAACGGGTACCGTGCGCGATAACGAATCGCTGTCGCTTTCCATTCTGCGTTTGATTGAAGAAGAAGCGCTGAAAGAGAACACCAAAGAAGTTCACGCTATCGTGCCGGTGCCGATTGCCTCTTACCTGCTGAACGAAAAACGTGCTGCGGTAAGCGCGATTGAAACCCGTCAGACCGATGTGCGCGTCATTATCGTGCCAAACGACCAGATGGAAACGCCGCACTACTCCGTTCTGCGCGTGCGTAAAGGCGAAGAAACCTCCACGCTGAGCTATCTGCTGCCGAAACTGCACGAAGAAGAGATGGCCATGCCTTCTGATGAAGAGCCGGCCGAGCGTAAGCTTCCGGAACAACCGGCGCTGGCCGCTTTTGTCATGCCTGAAGCCCCTCCGGCTCCGGCACAGGAAGAGCCGACGAGGGCAACGGCTACCGTTACGCCTGCCGCATCCGCACCGAAGGCCGCAGCGCCGGCCCAGCCTGGTCTGATTGCCCGCTTCTTCAGCGCCCTGAAAAATATGTTCTCCGGCGCGGAAGAGACTAAACCGGCAGAAGTTCAGGTTGAGAAAAAAGCGGAAGAGAAATCCGAACGTCAGCAGGAGCGTCGTAAACCGCGTTCTAACAACCGCCGCGATCGCAATGACCGTCGTGACAACCGGGATAATCGCGATAGTCGTGATAACCGTGATAGTCGTGCCGAGAATAGCGAAGGCCGGGAGTCTCGCGAAGAAAACCGCCGTAACCGTCGTGAGAAGCAGCAGAACGCCGAGCCGCGCGAAATTCGCCAGACCACGGTAGAAGATAGCGAAAAAGGCAAAGCTCGCGACGAGCAGCAGCCGCGCCGCGAACGTAATCGTCGTCGTAACGATGATAAACGTCAGGTTCCGCAGGAAGCCAAAACGCAAACCCGTGAAGAGCCAATCGTACAGGAAAGCGAGCAGGAAGAACGCGTCCAGACTATGCCGCGTCGTAAACCGCGTCAGCTGGCGCAGAAGGTTCGTTTCGAATCGGCTGCCGCTGAGCAGGTTGTCGAGCCGGTAGCCGCAGCGCAGGTAACCGAAGCGCCTGTCGTCCAGCCGGAAACCGTTGCTCCACGTACTGAACTGGCAAAAGTCGATCTGCCGGCGGTCGTTGAGACAGCTGCGGAACATGACGACAACGGTGAAGCCCGCGAATCTAACGGCATGCCGCGCCGTTCGCGTCGCTCGCCTCGTCACCTGCGCGTAAGCGGCCAGCGCCGTCGTCGCTACCGTGATGAGCGTTACCCGACGCAATCCCCGATGCCGCTGACCGTTGCCTGCGCATCGCCGGAAATGGCGTCTGGTAAAGTGTGGATCCGCTATCCGGTGGTTCGTCCGCAGGACCAGCAGCAGGAAGACGCTCCGGTTCAGGAGTTCTCCGTCGCTGCGGCTGAGCCGATCATTACGCCAGCGGCTGCCGCCGAGCCGGTTGTTTCTGAAGTCATTGCGCCAGCAGCAGCCGAAGATAGCGCAGCCATCTCCGAACCTGTGGCGGTGATTAACGAACCGGAAGTCCCGGTCGTTGAAACTACCCATCCGGAAGCTATCGCCACCCCGGTTGATGAACAGCCGCAGCTGATTGCAAAAGCCGATGAAGCCGTAGTCGAAGACGTTGTCGCAGAAGCCGTCGAAGTTGATGCGAAAGACGCCGTCGAGCCGGAAGCAACGGTCCCTGTGTCTGAACCCGTTGTAGCCGAACCTGCTGCAGCCGTAGAAGCGCCAGAGGTTGTTGAAGAAGCGCCTGTCGTTTCCGCGCCAGCGCCAGTAGCGGAGCCGGTGGTTGAGGCTAAGCCAGCTGTCGAAGCCGCGCCGGTAGTTAAGGTCGCCAATCGTCACGCGACGGCGCCGATGACGCGTGCGCCTGCACCAGACTACGTGCCTGAAGCGCCGCGTCAAAGCGATTGGGTTCGCCCGAACTTTGATTTTGACGGTAAAGGCTCTGCTGGCGGCCATAGCGCCACGCATAAAGCCACTGCCGGACCTACCCGTCCGCAGTCCGTGGAGTAACCTCTACAAGACCGGCCCTGGCGGCCGGTCTTTTTTCATTCCCCTTCCGGCCGCTGCATCCCCGCTACCTGAGGCATGACCTCGCGCATCAGATCGAGAAACTTACGCAACCGCGTCGGATAGTAGCGCGCCCAGGGATAGACGAGGTGGACCGGCAGCGGCGAGGCTCGCCACTGCGGGAACAGCTCCACCAAACGCCCGGCGGCGATATCCTCCACGACCGCCCAGCTCGATACGATCGCCGCGCCCAGCCCCGCCAGCGCGGTATTACGCGCGACATGCACGCTATCGGTACTCAGGCACGGCGCGATACCGAAGGTGGCGATCTGTTCATCCGTCTGAGACCGCAGCGTCACCTCGTGCTGATAAAACGTGCTGATGGCTATCCACGGCAGCATCGACATCTCCTGCGGCGCGCTTAACGGCGGCGAGTTCGCCAGCAGCGTCGGAGACGCGACTACGCTGCGTGGAACCTCGGCCAGCAATACCGATACCGTAGCCGGATCCACCTCCGCTCCCACGCGAATCGCGCAGTCGATACCCTCGCTCAGGAAATCAACCGTCTTATCGTTCAGCATCCATTCCACCGACAGCTGGGGATAGCGCTGCAAAAAATCCACCAGCGGCCCCAGCAGCTGCTGCTGACCGAACGCATGCGGCGCCCGCACTCGTAATATTCCCACGGGCCGATCATCGGTGATCCGCAGGTCGTCCTCGAGCGCCAGCCAGGCATCGACGACCTGGCGGGCGTGCTGATAGCAGCGCTCACCATCATCGGTCAGCTTCATCGCGTGGGTGGTACGCAGAATCAGCTTTGCGCCAAGCAGCGCCTCCAGTGACTGAAGCCGTCGGCTTACCGTCGCCTGGGTTGTATTCATCTGCGCCGCCGCGGCGGAGAGAGAACCGGCCTCGACAATACGAATAAAGGTACGCATCAGTTCGATACGATCTATACGCTCTTGCCTCTTCATTTTTATTTTGCCTATACGTTTAACGTATAACCGTTTTACCACCGGGCTATCTACCGCGCCAGCGCGATTAGGGGAAAAATAGCGCCATCGCTTCTAAGAGGAATCCATCATGACACCAGTTCCACTCACCGCCCGCGCCGCCGGGTGGGTTATTTTCATCCTCGCGCTGGGCGCGGGCTTCAGCGTCGCCTCAATCTATTACGCGCAACCGCTGCTACCCCTGATGGGGGCTAACCTGCATTTGAGCGTTGAGGGCATGGGTCTGGTTCCAACTCTGACCCAGGCCGGCTACGCGCTGGGCATACTGTTTCTTCTCCCGCTTGGCGACCGTCACGACCGCAGGAAACTGATCCTGATGAAAAGCGCCGCGCTGGCCGTCCTTCTGCTACTTTGCAGCCTCACCGGTCAACTGACCTCCCTGCTGATTGTCAGCCTGCTTATCGGTATGGCCGCGACCATGGCGCAGGATATCGTACCGGCAGCCGCGATTCTGGCTCCTGCGGGCAAGCAAGGGAAAATGGTGGGGACGGTGATGACCGGCCTGCTGCTGGGGATCCTGCTGTCGCGTACCGTCAGCGGACTGGTGGGCGCCCTATTCGGCTGGAGGGTGATGTATCAGGCGGCGGCGGTCAGCATCGCGCTGATTGGGCTGGTGATGTGGCGCGTCCTGCCGCGCTTTGAGATTCACTCAACCCTGAGCTATCCGCAGCTGATGAAATCGATGGCCCATCTGTGGAAACGCTATCCGGCCCTGCGTCGCGCCGCATTCGCTCAGGGATTCCTCTCTATCGCCTTCAGCGCTTTCTGGTCAACGCTTGCGGTCATGTTGCTGGCGCACTATCAGATGGGCAGCGCGGTAGCCGGCGGTTTTGGTATAGCGGGTGCCGCCGGGGCGCTCGCCGCGCCGCTGGCCGGTGGCCTGGCCGACAAGTTCGGCGCGGAAAAAGTCACGCAAATGGGGGCCGCGCTGGTTACCGTTTCGTTTGCCCTGATGTTTCTGCTGCCTGCACTGCCGCCGCATGGTCAGCTGATCCTGATCGCCATTTCGGCCGTCGGTTTTGATCTTGGACTGCAATCCAGCCTCGTGGCTCACCAGAATCTGGTGTATGGCCTGGAACCTCAGGCGCGCGGTCGTCTCAATGCGCTGCTGTTCACCGGCGTCTTTATTGGCATGTCGCTGGGTTCAGTGCTGGGAAGCAAACTGTATGTGGTGGCCGGCTGGAGCGGTGTGGTGACGCTGGCCGTCATCACCGGCGCGATTGCCCTCGGGATCCGCCTGCTGGAAAGCGCCAGGGTCGTATCCGCGCAGCGAACCGTCAGATAAAAAAAGCCGCTCTGCAGCAACTGCAGAGCGGCTTTTACTGCGTTCAGTCAGCTCAGGCCGTACGGCGAGCAAACTCTTTCACGCGAAATCCCAGCAGCAGCAGCGTGGCGAAATAGGCGACAACACCCGCGACTACGACCACCATTAAACGCAGCAGGCGGAACGGCATCGTCCCCTGCGACCACTCCGGCATCAGGTACATCACGCCCAACAGCGCCGCTGACATGATAATCACCGCAATCACCAGGCGCAGCAGGAACAGGAACCAGCCCGGCTGAGGCGTAAAAATTTTCTGTTTCCGCAGCTGCCAGTAGAGCAGCGCGGCGTTCAGGCAGGCCGCCAGACCAATGGACAACGACAGACCAGCGTGCTTCAGTGGGCCAATAAAGGCGAGGTTCATCACCTGCGTCATGATCAGCGTGACGATAGCAATTTTCACCGGCGTTTTAATGTCCTGGCGCGAATAGAATCCGGGTGCCAGCACTTTCACCACAATAAGCCCCATCAGCCCGACAGAATACGCCACCAGCGCACGCTGGGTCATCGCGGCATCAAAAGCGGTAAATTTCCCGTACTGGAATAGCGCGACCGTCAGCGGTTTGGCCAGGATCCCTAACGCCACCGCGCTCGGTAGCGCAAGCAGGAAGCACAGGCGCAATCCCCAGTCCATCAAACGGCAGTATTCATCGTGATTGCCGCTGGCGAAGCTTTTTGATAGCGACGGCAGCAGAATGGTCCCCAGCGCCACGCCCAGCACGCCGGACGGAAACTCCATCAGACGATCGGCGTAGTACATCCACGACACGGAGCCGGAAACGAGGAATGAGGCAAAGATAGTGTTAATGATCAGTGATATCTGGCTGACTGAGACGCCGAGAATCGCTGGCCCCATCTGTTTCACCACCCGCACCGCGCCAGCATCTTTAAGGTTGACCCGCGGCAGCACCAGCATGCCGATTTTTTTCAGATGCGGCAGTTGCCAGGCAAGCTGCAAAATACCACCAACCGTTACCGCCCACGCCATTGCCAGCATCGGCGGATTAAAATAGGGGGCCGCAAACAGCGCAAAGCCAATCATGCTGACGTTAAGGAAGGTCGGGGCAAAAGCGGGAACCGAAAAGCGGTTCCAGGTATTCAGGATAGCGCCAACTAACGACGCCAGGGAGATCAGCAGAATATAGGGAAAAGTGATGCGCAAGAGCTGAGTGGTCAGGGCGAACTTTTCCGGCGTATCGGCAAACCCCGGCGCGGTGACGGTAATCACCCACGGCGCCGCCAGCATACCGGCAACGGTGACCAGCGCCAGAACCAGCGTCAGCAATCCGGATACATAAGCGACGAAAACGCGGGTCGCATCCTCGCCCTGCTTGCTTTTATATTCAGCAAGAATCGGCACAAAAGCCTGAGAAAATGCGCCCTCAGCAAAAATACGTCGTAAAAGGTTCGGGAGTTTGAAAGCAACGAAGAAGGCGTCGGTGGCCATCCCCGCGCCAAAAATACGTGCGACAATCGCATCGCGCGCAAAGCCCAGCACGCGCGAAAACATGGTCATCGAACTGACGGCCGCCAGTGATTTTAATAGATTCATTAACGTGTTATTCCACAACCCTGAAGTAGAACGCCCGCAAATGCGGGCGCGGGAAAGTGGCGATAGTCTACCGGGTTCATACTGAATTACTACTGCCAGTTGTTACAACGGATTATTCGCTCATCGCTTCGCGCCAGAGTTTATCCACCACCCGCTGAGCCAGCAGCGCCTGCTCCCCGGACGTTTCAGGAACCGTCTGATTTTGCACGCATTCGATAAAATGCCGCGCGCAGCCGGTGAAGCCTCGCTGCTCAAGGGTGGTCTGCCAGCCGGGAATTGGGCGCTGTATCACTCCGCGTCCCCGCTCCTCCTGCCACTCTCGCATATCGCGGACTTCATATAAGCCGCCGTCGGTCACCGCCTGAACCCACTCCCGCTGGCTTCCGGCGCGGCGGTGCATACTGGTTGTGATCTGTATCATCCCGGACGTGAAATGATGTTCGGCATACAGCATCTCACCTTGAGCCGTGGTGTGCAGCGCTCCTCCGCTTAAACGCGCCTTATCGCCCGCCAGCCATAAGGCCGTATCCACCACGTGCAGATAGTCATCCAGCAGCGTGAAGCGCAGATCGTGGCCGACGCTGTCGCTGCGGTGTTTGTCCATCCGCAGCGAGGCTGCGTTTCCGAGCTGCGCCTTCAACTCGCGATAGAGCGGAGCAAAACGGCGATTAAACCCGACCATGAGCGTGAGATGACGGCGGGCGGCCAGCTCAACCAGCGTCTCCGCATCGCTGAGCTTATCCGCCAGCGGTTTATCAACGCAGACATGAACGCCGGCATTGAGCAACCGACAAACCACTTCATAATGTGAAGCCGTGGAAGTATGCACGAACACGGCGTCACACTGCGCCGCCAGTTGCTCCAGAGAATCCGCATAGGGAATCCGCCAGGTTTCGCAGATACGCAGCGCTTTCTCTTTGCCCGGCGACCACGCCGCCTGTAGCGTCCAGCCATCGGCGGCCCCCAGCACCGGTAGCCACGCCTTTTGCGCAATACCGCCCAGGCCAACCACTCCTATACGTAGTTTTGCCGACATGCTTAATCTCCCAAGTGAGCCAGCAGTGAATCCAGGCGCGCTTTCAGCTCGGCGACTTCCGCTTCCAGCGCCTCTACGCGCATCTGCAGATCGTCGCCAGCGGGCGACACGGCCTCAACGACGGTTATCAGTGAATCCATATCATCGCAGAACAGATGCATATAGCGGCTTTCACGCTTGCCAGGCTCCCGCGGCAGACGCGCGACATAGGGGCCATCTTCCCGCGTCGCCAGGTTTTCGAGGACGCTTTCAACCTCCGCCATATCGCTGAATTCATGCATCCGCTGCGCGCGACCGCGCAGTTCACCGGGCGTCTGCGCCCCGCGCAGCAGCAAGGTGGTAATAATAGCGACTTCCGCCGGGGATAATTTCAGATCGCCAAATTCAGAGTTGCAGAAGCGCTGTTCATATTTGGTCACCCGATTGCCGAAACCGCTGACCGTTCGCAAATAATGGCGCTTCACTAAGGTATCGAGCAGATCCTGGACATCGCTTTCGCTGAGCGACATCACCGGTTCACGGTTCGTTTTCTGGTTACAGGCGGTGACCACCGCGTTAACCGATAGAGGGTACTGCTCCGGCGTGGTGACCTGCTTTTCCAGCAGGCAGCCAATGACCCGCGCTTCATGCGCGGTTAACTGATATTTCATGATGTCTCCTTAGCGACCCGGGGTCCAGTCCGGTGTCGTCAACGCCGTCAGTACGTGATCGCGCCACTGCCCATCAATAAGCAGGTAATCTTTGGCGTAACCCTCTTTTTCAAAGCCCAGACGCGCCAGCAAATCGCCGCTGCGCTGATTATGCGGCATATAGTTTGCCATTATGCGATGGATATGCTGCGTGCGCTGCATATAGCGAATCGCCGAGGTCAGCGCTTCATACATTAGCCCCTGCCCCTGCCATTTCTCACCGATGGAGTAGCCGAGATAGCAGGCATGAAACGAACCGCGCACCACGTTCGAAAAATTCGCCACGCCGATGATCTCTTTTTCCTCCGGGTCAAGCAGGGCAAAATAGAACGCCGAGCCCTGCTTATGGAACTCAGAAATCATCGATAAACGCGCCTGCCAGCCGGAAGGATAACAGTGGCTGTCGTCGCGCACCGGCTCCCAGGGTTTTAAGAACCCTTTATTTTCCGCGTAATAATCGGCCAGACGCCAGGCGTCACGATCGTGCACCAGCCGTACCACCAGCCGGTCCGTCGTCAAACGCACCTTCGGTACGTTACTGCGATAGCCAAACATTCCCCTCTCCTGTTCCCCAGACGCAATACTTGCTGACTTTACTATACCTGTCCTGCGCGGTTGAGTGAAAACAGCAACATACCATTTTCTGCACCACCTCTGCTTTTCGATGAATAGGCTCTATCGTTCTTGCATTTTGATAAAAAAATATTGTCGCAAGTTAGCTGGGAAAATAGCCATTATCCCCGCAGAATATCAGCGCTTATCCTTATTTTTCCCGGGAGGGGAAATGTCCCGCGTATCGCAGGCAAGGAGCCTGGGTAAATATTTCCTGTTAGTCGATAACATGTTGGTCGTACTTGGCTTTTTCGTCGTATTCCCGCTTATCTCGATTCGCTTTGTCGACCAGATGGGCTGGGCTGCGCTGATGGTCGGGATTGCGCTCGGACTGCGTCAGCTGGTGCAGCAAGGTTTAGGGATATTTGGCGGCGCCATTGCCGACCGTTTTGGCGCCAAACCGATGATCGTCACCGGTATGCTGATGCGTGCGGCCGGTTTCGCGGCGATGGCCGTCGCCCATGAGCCATGGGTGCTGTGGCTCTCCTGCATTCTCTCAGGTCTTGGCGGCACGCTGTTCGATCCGCCGCGGGCGGCGCTGGTGGTCAAGCTGGTACGCCCGCACCAGCGCGGACGTTTCTTTTCTATCCTGATGATGCAGGACAGCGCAGGGGCGGTGATCGGCGCGCTGCTGGGTAGCTGGCTGCTGCAATATGATTTTCGTCTGGTGTGCAGCGCCGGGGCGGCCCTGTTTATCGCCTGCGCGGCATTCAACGCCTGGTATCTCCCGGCCTGGAAGCTGTCGACGGTCAAAACGCCGGTTCGTGAAGGGCTGGGACGCGTGCTGCGCGACAAACGCTTTGTCACCTACGTATTGACGCTAACCGGATATTACATGCTGGCGGTGCAGGTGATGCTAATGCTGCCGATCATGGTTAACGATATTGCGGGTTCTCCGGCGGCGGTAAAATGGATGTACGCCATTGAAGCGACCATTTCGCTGACGCTGCTGTACCCGATTGCCCGCTGGAGCGAAAAGCGCTTCCGCCTTGAGCATCGCCTGATGGTCGGCCTGCTGATCATGACCTTCGCGATGATGCCGATTGGCCTGAGCAGCAATCTGCAGCAGCTGTTTACGCTGATCTGCGTGTTTTATATAGGTTCAATTATCGCTGAACCCGCACGCGAGACGCTGGGCGCTTCGCTGGCGGATGCCAGAGCGCGCGGCAGCTATATGGGCTTTAGTCGTTTAGGATTAGCCTTCGGCGGCGCTTTCGGCTACGCAGGCGGCGGCTGGCTGTTCGACGCCGGTAAGGCCGCAGGTCAGCCGGAGCTGCCATGGCTGATGCTGGGCGTTATCGGCCTCGCGACGTTTATCGCACTGTGGTGGCAGTTCAGTCCAAAACGTTCGGCCTCCGGAATGCTGGAGCCGCGTACCTGATTTGCCGGGCCTTCGTTTCTCCTCCATACTGAATTGAGGATGTTCAGTAACAATGGAGGAGAAACGTGAAGTTATATATCTACGATCACTGCCCGTTCTGCCTTAAAGCCCGCATGATTTTCGGCCTGAAAAATATCCCCGTCGAACTGATCGCGCTCCTGAACGATGATGAAGTAACCCCAACCCGAATGATCGGCCAGAAGATGGCGCCAATCCTGCAAAAAGACGATAGCCGTTTTATGCCGGAAAGCATGGATATCGTGCACTACGTCGATAAGCTGGACGGCAAACCGCTGCTTACCGGCAAGCGTAATCCGGCGATTGAAACCTGGCTCAGGAAGGTCAACGGCTACGCTAACCGCTTGCTCATCCCTCGCTTTGCCAAATCCGCGTTTGATGAATTCGCAACGCCAGAGGCGCGCGCCTATTTCGTAAAAAAGAAAGAGGCGGCTATCGGCAGCTTTGCCGACCATCTCGCCCATTCCCCCGGTCTGGTTAAGAACATCAGCGACGATCTGCGGGCGCTGGATAAATCGATCGTCCAGCCTAACGCCGTTAACGGAGAGCTCTCTGAAGATGATATTCATCTCTTCCCTCTGCTGAGGAATCTGACGCTGGTTGCCGGAGTGAACTGGCCGAGCCGGGTGGCCGCCTATCGTGACAACATGGCCAAACAGACGCAGATCAACCTGCTTTCCTCAATGGCTATTTAACCTGAAGGCAGCGGAAGGGTTGGCCCTTCGCTGCCACACGCCTCTTTTTCAGTCTTTTCCGCTAGCACCTCCTGCGCTGGCGAGCCATGCTGCTTTGTGTCAGGATGAACCCATGGCATGACATTAAGGAATCCAATGAAAAAGATGTTTATCGCGGCCGTGCTTATTGTTAGCGGCCTGCTCAGCGCCTGTAACCAGCTCACGCAATATTCCGTGAGCGAGCAGGAAATTAATCAGGCGCTGCAGAAACGTAATCACTTCGCTAAGGATATTGGCCTGCCAGGCGTAGCGGATGCCCATATTGAGCTGCAAAATCTTACCAGCGCTATTGGCCGTGAAGAACCAAACAAAGTGACGTTAAGCGGCGTGGCTAATTTAGATCTGAATTCACTCTTCGGGAACCAGAAAGCGACCATCGATCTGAAGCTCAAAGCGCTGCCGGCGTTTAATAAAGAAAAGGGAGCCATTTTCCTGCAGGAGATGGAGGTCGTCGATGCCAAAGTTCAGCCGGAAAAACTCCAGTCTGTGGTACAGACGCTGATCCCTTATCTGAATCAATCCCTGCGTAGCTACTTCAATCAGCAGCCTGCCTACGTGCTGCGCGAAGATGCCAGCACCGGTGAAGCGCTGGCGAAAAAGTATGCTAAAGGTATTGAGGTGAAGCCCGGAGAGATTATTATCCCGTTCACAAACTAATATCTCGGGCGCTGAAGCGCCCGTTTTTTTACGGAAGTTGATGCAAAGGAAAACGTTTACGCTTATCCTTAGTGCCCGGCAAAAACAGCCCTGATGACTGAACCTATTAGCCGGAGCCTTCCATGACAGCACAATCCCAGGTATTGAAAATCCGCCGCCCTGACGACTGGCATATCCATCTACGCGATGATGATATGTTAAAAACCGTCGTGCCTTATACCAGTGAATTTTATGGCCGGGCGATCGTGATGCCAAACCTGGTCCCCCCTGTCACCACCGTCGACGCCGCCCTCGCCTATCGCCAGCGTATCGTTGACGCAATCCCTGCGGGCCATGATTTTACGCCGCTGATGACCTGCTATCTGACGGATACGCTCGACCCGGCGGAGCTGGAGCGCGGATTTAACGAAGGCGTATTCACCGCCGCCAAACTCTACCCGGCCAATGCCACAACCAACTCGAGCCACGGCGTCACCAGCACGGATGCCATCATGCCGGTGCTTGCGCGCATGGAAAAGCTGGGTATGCCCCTGCTGGTTCACGGTGAAGTCACCCATCCTGATATCGATATTTTTGACCGGGAAGCGCGATTTATCGAAACGGTCATGGAGCCGCTGCGCCAGCGCCTGCCTGGCCTGAAGGTGGTCTTCGAACACATCACGACTAAAGATGCCGCTGAATACGTGCGCGACGGTAACGATCTGCTGGCGGCCACCATCACCCCGCAGCACCTGATGTTCAACCGCAATCATATGCTGGTTGGCGGCGTGCGCCCCCACCTTTACTGTCTGCCGATTCTGAAACGCAATATTCACCAGCAGGCGCTGCGCGAACTGGTGGCCAGCGGTTTTGAGCGCGCTTTCCTCGGCACGGATTCCGCTCCCCATGCCCGCCATCGTAAGGAAGCCAGCTGCGGATGCGCAGGGTGTTTTAACGCGCCGACCGCGCTGGGCAGCTACGCAACGGTGTTTGAGGAGATGAATGCCCTACAGCACTTTGAAGCCTTCTGCTCGCTGAACGGCCCGCGCTTCTATGGCCTGCCGGTCAATGAGGGCTACGTTGAGCTGGTGCGCGAAGAGAGCCAGGTGGTCGAGAGTATCGCCCTGCCCGGCGACGCGCTGGTGCCGTTCCTTGCCGGGGAAACCGTGCGCTGGTCGATGAAAAAATAAATCGCACGCCCCCTGTTGAAAACGATCGCCAAAGACTGTATAAATAAACAGTACATTATCCAGGGGGCAATTATGCGTATTGAAGTCTCTATCGCCAAATCAACAGCCTTACCCAACGGCGCCTTAGTTGCGCTGAACAATGAACTCTCTCGTCGTATTGAACAGCAGTTTCCCTCTACATCAAGCCAGGTAACGGTTCGATACGCGGCTAATAACAATCTGTCGGTTATCGGCGGCCTGAAAGAAGACAAAGACCGGATTAGCGAAATCCTGCAAGAAACCTGGGAAAGCGCTGACGACTGGTTTGTCCGCGACTAGTCAATTAAATTTGCTCCCTCATTGTGCTTTTTTTGCCGGGTCGCCCCGGCTTTTTTATTTTTTTCACACTCAGACTGTCCCCTATTGCTTTTACTTAGCACCTTCATAAATAACAAATAACCCACCCTCTTCTGCCTAAAAAACCAGCAACCGCGCGCGTATGTATCTCTATTTCATTTAATTTCTCGAGTTTATTCTTGACTACTGATATAATTAACTTGCTTCAAAAAACATGCATTAAACCTCGAGAACTGTTGTCTTTTAACATATGAATAAGGGGTTATGATGGAAAAGAATAATGAAGTCATCCAGACCCATCCCCTCGTCGGATGGGACATCAGCACCGTTGATAGTTACGATGCGCTGATGTTGCGCCTGCACTACCAAAACCCCGCTCAAGAAAGCAGTAAAGACGCAGAAATTGGCCAGACGCTATGGCTAACGACGGACGTCGCACGTCAGTTTATTTCTATTCTGGAAGCAGGTATTGCGAAGATTGAATCTGGCGAATACCAGGCAAATGAGTATCGAAGGCATTAATATTTAGCGCTAATGTCTGAATATTCACCTAACAGGCACCTCCGGGTGCCTGAATTATTTTCGGGCTTGTATAACAGCAGGTTGTTATTTACCCTGCTAACAAAGCAATAACCTGGAACCCACCATGCAATACGATCTTATCATTATCGGTAGCGGCTCGGTCGGCGCTGCCGCAGGCTATTATGCGCGGCAGGCAGGGCTTAACGTGCTGATGATTGATGCCCATCAGCCGCCGCATCAGGAAGGCAGCCATCACGGCAGCACTCGCCTGATTCGTCACGCCTACGGCGAAGGCGAAAGATATGTTCCCCTGGTACTGCGCGCGCAACAGCTGTGGGATGAGTTTGCCGCCGCCAGCGGTGAAGCCGTCTTTGAACGTACCGGGGTAATTAACCTCGGGCCTGCCGATTCCGACTTTCTGCGCAATGTTGCCAGCAGCGCGCGCGAGTTCCGGCTGAATATTGAAGAGATGGACGCGCAGACGGTAATGACTCGCTGGCCGGAAATTCGTGTACCTGATGATTATCGGGCGATATTTGAACCCGCATCCGGCATACTGCGCAGCGAGCTGGCCGTTGAAACCTGGATCCGTCTGGCGCGCGAAGCGGGCGCCGCCCAGCTGTTCAACTGTCCGGTGTCAGCCATTCACCACCAGCCGGACGGCGTCACCGTCGAGACCCTGGATGGCGAGTACAGCGGTAAAAAACTCCTGATCAGCGCCGGAACCTGGGTCACACGCCTGTTGCCAGAACTTCCGGTCCAGCCGATACGGAAGATTTTTGCCTGGTTTCAGGCTGATGGTCGCTACAGCAGCAAAAATAACTTCCCGGCGTTTACCGGCGAGTTACCGAATGGCGATCAGTTTTACGGTTTTCCCGCAGAAGATAATGAATTGAAAATCGGTAAGCACAACGGCGGGCAGCTCATTTCCACCCCGGAGGAGCGCAAACCGTTCGGTGCGGTGGCAACGGACGGCGCCGAGTCTTTCAGCTTCCTGCGTAACGTGTTGCCCGGTATTGGCGGCTGTCTGCATGGCGCTTCCTGCACCTATGACAACACCGCGGACGAGGACTTTATCATTGATACGCTACCCGGCCACCCTGATACGCTGTTGATTACCGGCCTGAGTGGGCACGGCTTTAAGTTTGCTCCGGTATTAGGCGAACTGGCCACACGATTCGCGCTTGCAAAGCCGTTTGAGTTTGATCTGTCGCCTTTTTCGCTGGCGCGGTTTAAACCATAATAGCCCGCCGTACGGTTTACAGCCGAGCTAAAAAAACGGCCTCGCTTGAGGCCGTTATTGATTGAGAGAGATTATGCGTCGCCTGTTCGAATTACTGGTCAACAACGTCCGCGAACATTTTATGATTTATCTGGCGCTGTGGCTTCTGCTGGCGTTCATCGATCTTATCTGGTTATGGTTTTTCTGAAGGTTCAGGATCCGGGATCCCCAGCTTCGTATTCAGACGACCGCGAGATTTATTGAAAATCTTATTGCCATTTTCGCGTCCTGCGCGCAGTTTTCTCTGCTCCTCTTCCGGCAGCTTATGCTCTTCCATGCAGGCTTCACTACAGCAGCCGGCGAATTTCTCCGCGCAGGAAGGGCACTGAATAAACAGCAGGTGGCAACCATCGTTCAGGCAATTAGTATGGCTGTCGCAGGGTGCGCCGCACTGATGGCAATGGGCGATAACATCATCAGAGATACGCTCTCCCATACGCTCATCGAAAACAAAGTTCTTTCCGACAAAGCGAACCGGCAGTCCCTGTTCGCGCGCGCGCCGCGCGTACTCGATAATCCCACCCTCAATATGCGAGACTTTAGTGAAACCATTATGCTTCATCCAGGCGCTGGCTTTTTCACAGCGGATACCGCCGGTGCAGTACATGACGATATTTTTATCTTTATGTTCCTGCATCATCTCAACGGCCTTCGGCAACTGATCGCGAAAAGTATCTGCCGGGATCTCCAGCGCGTTCTCGAAATGGCCGACCTCATACTCGTAATGGTTGCGCATATCAATAAAGATCGCGTCCGGGTCATCCAGCATCGCGTTAACTTCAGCGGCCTTCAGATAATCCCCCACGTCTGACGCATCGAACGTCGGATCGTCAATCCCATCCGCGACGATACGATCGCGCACCTTGAGACGCAGAACCCAGAAGGATTTCCCGTCATCATCCAGGGCGATATTCAGGCGCAGCCCGTTCAGAGCGGGGTCAAAACCGTATAAGAATTCGCGTAGCGCATCGACCCGGCTTTGCGGGACGCTAATTTGCGCGTTAATTCCTTCGTGAGCCAGATAAATTCGGCCAAAGACGTTCAGCTTAGTCAACGCAATCCACAGCGCATCGCGCGTGGCTTTTGGGTCGATAATAGTGAAATATTTGTAAAACGAGATCGTCGTGCGCGGCTCGGTCTCAGCCAACATTTGCGCCTTTAACGTCTCATTTGAAATGCGGTTATGTAACACTGGCATGGTGTACCTGCTCGGCATAGTCAATGAGTAAAATAAACGGCGGGCATCATATAGCAAACAGGCTTAATTTACATCCCCACATTTTACGCTACATTTTTCTCACCCAAATTTGCTCGCATTAACATTAAATGCCATCGACAGCCGGTATTTTGGCTGAAGCATAAAAAAATGCGATAATAGAACACGTTGCTTAATTGAACAGGTATGAGATGACCCATTTACCTAAATTTTCCGCAGCGTTGCTGCACCCGCGTTATTGGTTGCTTTGGTTCGGAATCGGTCTGCTCTGGTTAGTTGTACAGCTTCCTTATCCGGTGATTTACCGGCTCGGAACCGGTCTTGGCCACCTTGCAAGACGGCTGATGAAGCGGCGGGCAAAAATAGCTTATCGTAATCTGGAACTCTGTTTTCCTGATAAGAGCGAGCAAGAGCGTCACCGGATGGTGGTGGCAAACTTTGAATCCGTCGGCATGGGGTTGTTGGAAACCGGTATGGCCTGGTTCTGGCCAACAAAGCGTATTGCACGCTGGACTGACTCTATTGGCGTCGAGCATATCCGGGACGTACAGGCGCAAAAGCGCGGTATTTTACTGATTGGCATTCATTTCCTGACGCTGGAGATGGGCGCGCGCATGTTCGGTATCAATGAACCGGGCATTGGCGTCTATCGCCCAAACGATAACCCGGTTATCGACTGGCTGCAGACCTGGGGACGCCTGCGCTCCAACAAAGACATGATCGATCGTAAGGATCTCAAAGGCATGATCCGCGCGCTGAAAAAGGGCGAAGTGATCTGGTACGCGCCGGACCATGACTATGGCCCCTCCGCTAGCGTATTTGTGCCGTTTTTCGCCGTTGACCAGGCCGCGACAACTTCGGGCACCTGGATGCTGGCAAAGATGTCTAAAGCCTGCGTTGTGCCGTTCGTGCCCCGCCGTAAACCCGACGGTAAAGGCTATGAGCTGATTATCCTGCCGCCGGAGTGCGATCCGCCGCTGGACGATGCGGAGACGACCGCCGTCTGGATGAATAAAGTGGTCGAGAAGTGCATATTAATGGCGCCGGAACAGTATATGTGGATGCATCGCCGCTTTAAAACGCGCCCTGAAGGCGTTCCTTCTCGTTACTAGCGCTCTCTCCGCGCTCAGTCGCGCGGCGATCCCGCATTCGAATACGGATGCGGGGTCAATGCCCTTCCTTTAGCTTTAAAAGCTCCCCTGCATTGCGGCAATCATTTCTCAGGCGCATAATTAGTGTGCTCATATTTTCAATTATTTGACCTGCGCTGCAGGCCAGTGGAATCCTATGCCGTCTGCTGATACCCCCATTAACTGGAAACGCAATCTTACCGTCACCTGGCTCGGCTGTTTTTTAACCGGCGCCGCCTTTAGCCTGGTGATGCCGTTTCTCCCGCTTTACGTCGAACAACTCGGCGTAACCGGCCATAGCGCCCTCAATATGTGGTCAGGTCTGGTTTTCAGCGTCACTTTTTATTTTCAGCCGTCGCCTCCCCCTTCTGGGGCGGCCTTGCCGATCGTAAAGGGCGTAAAATTATGCTATTGCGCTCGGCCCTTGGTATGGCAATCGTCATGCTGCTAATGGGCCTGGCGCAGAATATCTGGCAATTTCTGATCCTGCGCGCGCTGTTAGGCCTGCTCGGCGGATTTATTCCCAACGCCAATGCCCTGATAGCGACGCAAATCCCCCGCCATAAGAGCGGCTGGGCGCTGGGGACGCTGTCTACGGGGGCCGTCAGCGGCGCGCTGCTGGGGCCGCTGGCCGGCGGCTTCCTGGCCGATCACTGGGGATTGCGTACCGTCTTCTTTATGACCGCAAGCGTCCTGTTTATTTGTTTCTTATTTACCCTTTTTCTCATCCGCGAGAATTTTGTCGCGGTCAGTAAAAAAGAGATGCTCAGCGCGAAAGACGTTTTCTCGTCGCTTAAAAATCCGAAGCTGGTGCTGAGCCTGTTTGTCACTTCATTGATTATCCAGGTTGCGACCGGCTCGATTGCTCCAATTCTAACGCTATACGTGCGCGATCTGGCAGGCAACGTGAGTGATATTGCGTTCATCAGCGGCATGATCGCTTCAGTCCCTGGTATTGCCGCTCTGCTTAGCGCGCCTCGTCTCGGGAAACTCGGCGACCGCATCGGCCCGGAAAAAATCCTCATCGTCGCGCTGGTGATTTCCGTCTTGCTTCTGATACCGATGTCGTTCGTCCAGACGCCGCTGCAGCTGGGGATCCTGCGCTTCCTGTTAGGCGCCGCCGACGGCGCGCTGCTGCCCGCCGTACAAACCCTGTTGGTGTATAACTCCACCAGCCAAATCTCGGGCAGAATCTTCAGCTATAACCAGTCGTTCCGCGATATCGGCAACGTTACGGGACCGCTTATCGGCGCGTCGGTTTCCGCCAATTACGGCTTCCGGGCGGTCTTTCTAGTCACCGCCGGTGTGGTCCTGTTCAACGCGGTCTACTCGACCTTGACCCTTGGCCGTTCTCGCCGCCCTCAAGCAACCGACAATACGGGTTCCGGCACGCATTCGGTAAATTAATGCCCCATCCTTGACGCATCGCCAACCGCCTTCTATAGATTGAATCGTATTCATTTCTATTCATCTTAGGAGGTTAGCCATGCCAAAGGATTCGATGTTCTATGCCACGCTTGAAGAAGCAATCGATGCCGCCCGCGAGGAGTTTCTGGCTAATAATCCCGATAGCGACGAAGAGAGCGCCAGCATCGAGCAATTAAATATTCAGAAGTATGTACTCCAGGATGGCGATATTGCCTGGCAGGCAGAATTTTTTGCCGACGAGGATGAACAGGGCGAATGCCTGCCTGTCCTCAGCGGTCAGGCAGCGCAAAGCGTCTTTGATGGCGATTATGATGAGATTGAGCTTCGCCAGGAGTGGCTGGAAGAAAATACGCTGCACGAATGGGATGAAGGCGAATTTCAGCTTGAACCCTCTCTTGATACCGAAGAGGGCCAGGCCGCAGCCGATGAATGGGATGAACGCTAATTAGTTATAAGGGCCATGACTGGCGTCAAGCGGCAGCAGTAGCGTATCAAACACCAGTGAAAAGGGCAGGTCGAGAATGGTGATATAGCGCCATGAGGAATCGCGGACATCCCACTGAACGCCGGGATAGTACTGGTTTCCATGCCCCTGCCCAGGCACCGTGCGACTGATAATACTACCGCAGCCGCTGATAAGCAGCGTCATTGCGATAACCAGTAAAACTCTCATCAACAACCTCGATTCTCAGATAAAAAAATACCGGCGCCATTGCCGGTATTTTCCTTTACCTACGGCTTACTTCGTTTTTAACGCCAGCGGATTCAGCGTCAACTGCTGATAGGCGCCTACCCACGAAGAGTATTTCTCCGGCGCGGCCCACACGCGATAGTGCAACCGTGACATGGTGACCGGGTCGCTCAGCAATACCAGACGACGGTCGCGGTTGAGCTTATCCGGCGTCTCGTTCAGCGCCTGTTCAACGTGGCGCTCGCGTGCGATATCCAGAATATGCCCATGGCGGTGACGCGCGGTAGCCATCGCCGTTGCCAGCGCGTTAAACGACGGATTAAATACCGCATGCATAAAACCGTCTTCCAGAGAACGCTGACGGTTGAGCGTCAGGTAAGCATCGGTATCTTTAAGCACCTGCGGCGGCGAATACTCTTCCGGGATCAGGAACAGCTTCCAGCGCTTGGTACGCAGGCCAATGGTCGCGCGGCTGGAAATGGCCGACACGAACGGAGACAGAATCAGCGAGACCACGATCGGCGCCAACCAGAACAGGAAACGCAGATCCAGCCACGCCATGCCCACCGCCCAAACCAGCCCCAACAGCATCTGCGAGCCGTGACGCATGAACGCTTCGCCCCACGGCGTCGAGTCGTCATCACGCTGCGGCGAGTTCCACACCACTTCCCAGCCGAGGAACGCGCTGACCACAAATACGGTGTGGAACAGCATGCGTACCGGCGCCAGCAGCACCGAAAAGAGCACCTCCAGCAGCAGAGAAAGGGTCACACGGATAAAGCCGCCGTACTCTTTTGGCCCTTTACACCACACCAGAATAATACTCAGCAGCTTCGGCAGGAACAGCAGCACCATGGTTGAAGCGAACAGGGCGATAGCCAGCTCCGGGCGCCACTGCGGCCAGACCGGGAACAGCTGACGCGGCTGCAAAAAGTACTGCGGCTCGGTCAACGCATGCACCACCTGCAGGGCAGTTGAGAGCGCCAGGAACATGAACCACAGCGGCGCCGACAGGTATGACATCACGCCGGTCAGGAATACCGCGCGGTGAACCGGGTGCATCCCTTTGACCAGGAACAGGCGGAAGTTCATCAGGTTCCCCTGACACCAGCGACGATCGCGCTTCAGCTCGTCAAGCAGGTTCGGCGGCAGCTCTTCATAAGAACCAGGGAGATCGTAAGCAATCCACACCCCCCATCCGGCGCGGCGCATCAATGCCGCTTCCACGAAGTCATGCGACAGGATGGAACCTGCGAAGTTACCCTCACCCGGCAGCGGCGCGAGAGCACAGTGCTCAATAAACGGTTTGACCCGGATAATGGCGTTGTGTCCCCAGTAGTGCGACTCGCCCAGCTGCCAGAAATGCAGACCGGCGGTAAACAGCGGACCATAGACGCGGGTGGCAAACTGCTGACAGCGCGCATAAAGCGTATCCATGCCCGATGCGCGCGGCGATGACTGGATGATGCCGGCATTCGGGTTCGCTTCCATCAGGCGCACCAGGCCGCTCAGGCACTCACCGCTCATCACGGAGTCGGCATCCAGCACCACCATATAGCTATACTGGCTACCCCAACGACGGCAGAAGTCATCAATGTTGCCGCTTTTGCGCTTCACGCGGCGGCGGCGCCGGCGATAGAAGATCTGCCCTTCGCCCTGAACTTCGGCAATCAGCTCCATCCACGCTTTTTGCTCCGCCACGCAGATGTCCGGGTTGTAGCTATCGCTCAGGATATAGACATCAAAGTGCTCGGCGTTGCCGCTGGCCTTTACCGATTCCCAGGTCGCACGCAGACCCGCGAATACGCGGTCAACGTCTTCGTTGCAGATCGGCATAATCAGCGCCGTGCGATGCTCCGGATTCAACGGCTCATCACCGACGGTCGAGGCTGAGATACTGTACTTGTCGCGCCCGATCAGCAGCTGCAGGAAGCCCATCAGCGCGGTCCAGAATCCCGCGGAAACCCAGCAAAAAAGTACGGCGAACAGAATCAGGATCCCCGACTGCAGCACATACGGCAGCAGCTGCATAAAGGATACCCATAGATTCTGCCCCACCATATCGGCAGGGTTAATCAGCGCCCAGCCCTGGTAGGGCAAAATGGTTTTCATGTACCAGGTCGCCACAACGGTCTGCGCCAGCGTCAGCAGCAGCAGAATATAGCGGCGGATAGAGCCGACGGTACGCCATTTTTGCTCACTCTCCTGCTCTTCTTTGCTCAGGCGAGAAAGATAGCGCGGAGTCACATCGCGTCCGCGCAGCCGATCCCAGAAACGACCGACAGGGTTGGTACGCCAGGGGTCAGGAAACATAGAGGAGCGTTTTGCTTTCGGCATGGCGTTCAGCTGAGTGCGCCCTTCGTCATCCTTAACCAGCTGGTTACCGGCCAGTGAATCAGGCCAGCTATGCTCCAGCCGCGATTTCACCGACCCCAGCGGGGCGTCGTCTTCGCGTTTAAAAACGTGATGTTCAGCGTCCAGTGCTTCATGTACGGCCTGCAGGCTTGCGTCAGGTAACGCGCTTTTTTCTGCATCCGACAGCGGCAATGCGTCGATGTACTTCGTTATCTTATTCATTGGCAGGCAGCTGATAGCTCCAGGTTTCGCTCAGCGTCTGGTCGGTGTTGACCAGCGCAGCGCGCATATCCGTGGTTTTCTTAGGATCTTTCACTTTGACGCGCAGGATCATACGCCAGCCCTTAGTTACCGGGTTGTAGCGCACGGTATTTTCGACGATTTCAGCGTTATCACCGATGCTTGCCTGCGCGGTTACCGGAGTATCTGCGGGCAGCTTTTTCATCTCAGCGCCGGTGAAATCAACAATAAAGGCAATGGTGCCATCAGGCTGGCGAATCAGGTTCGATTGTTTGACATCGCCGGTAGAGCGGCGGGTCTGCATCACGTAGGCGTTATCCGGCGCATGCAGCTTGTCTTCGTCACGGCTGAAAGTGATGGTGTATTTGAAGTTCATCTCTTTGCCGGGTTCCGGCAGCTGATCCGGCGTCCAGTAGGTCACGATGTTATCGTTGGTTTCATCGTTGGTCGGGATTTCAACCAGTTCGATTTTCCCTTTACCCCAATCCCCTTTCGGCGTAATCCACGCGCTTGGGCGCAGATCGTAGCGGTCGTCGAGATCTTCAAAACGCGAGAACTGGCGGCCGCGCTGCAGCAGGCCAAACCCCTGCGGGTTTTCCATTGCGTAGCTGCTGACGGCGAGGTGTTTCGGGTTATTCAGCGGACGCCAGATCCACTCGCCGTTACCGGCAAGGATCGAAAGCCCGTTGGAATCGTGCAGCGCTGGACGATAGTTGGTGGTCGGAGACGGCTGATGCGGCCCAAACAGGAACATACTGGTCAACGGAGCCACGCCCAGCTTACCGACTTTGTCACGCAGATAGACCTTAGACTGCACGTCCACCACGGTATCGCGGCCGGGCATGATCACAAAACGATAGGCGCCGGTTGCGCGCGGGGAATCAAGCAGCGCATAAATCGTCAGACGTTTATCGGTGGCTTTAGGACGCTCAATCCAGAATTCACGAAAACGCGGGAACTCTTCTCCGGACGGCAGTGCGGTATCAATCGCCAGCCCACGGGCAGAAAGCCCGTATACCTGACCCTGGCCGAGCACGCGGAAGTAGCTGGCTCCGAGCATGCTGACAATCTCATCGTTCTTATCTTTGCTATTGATCGGATACAGGACCTTGAAGCCCGCAAAGCCGAGGTCTTTAACCGTGTCTTTATCGTGCTGCACGTTGCCAAAATTAAAATAGTCCGGGTTGTATTTAATTTTACGTACGCTGGTTGCCGTCACTTCATTAATGGTGACCGGCGTATCGAAATACATCCCCTGGTGATAAAACTCGAGCTTGAACGGGCTTTTCAGATTATTCCAATAAGCTTTGTCGTGATTAAACTGAATTTGCTGATAGTCCGCATACTTCATGTCGCGGAAGGCAGAGGGCAGGTTACTTTTAGGCGCTTCAAAGCCTTTGCCGGCTAACGTTTGTGCCTCTTTTGCGACGTCATCAATGCTGAATGCCCATGCAGATGAAGTACACAGGGACAACATTACGGCTGCGCTTAACCAACGCATTTTCATCATCTGTGGTTTATGTTTCATATAAGTAAGCACTTCCCCCTTTGTGTGCTTAAATCGATCCGATCTATTTTAATGGAAACTCAGGCATTCCGACAACATAATCCCTGCATTGTTCGGCATTGCGGCACAGGGAATACACAGTTCACTGGCCCGATTGCACTTTGCGTGCTTATCCTGGAGACAGTTAACCAGAGTTCATGTAGGGTTGCAGAGAATTTAAACGTTATCACGTTGAGTGATAAGACGAATTGTCTGAGAATGTAGTGATATTGTATGAATAATACTCCGGTACAGCGTGAATATTTTTTCGATAGCATCCGCGCCTGGCTGATGCTATTGGGTATCCCTTTTCACATTTCGCTCATTTACTCCAGCCATAGCTGGCATGTGAACAGCGCCGAGCCCTCCTGGTGGCTGACGTTGTTTAACGACTTCATCCATGCCTTTCGCATGCAGGTCTTCTTTGTGATTTCCGGCTATTTTTCCTACATGCTTTTTCTGCGCTATCCGCTGAAGAAGTGGTGGAAAGTCCGCGTTGAGCGCGTCGGTATTCCCATGTTAACCGCGATCCCCCTCCTGACCCTACCGCAGTTTATTATGCTGCAGTACGTCAACGGTAAGGCGGATAACTGGCACACCCTTTCCGGCTATGACAAATTCAACACCCTCGCCTGGGAGCTGATTTCCCATCTGTGGTTTTTATTAGTGCTGGTGGTTCTGACGTCGCTGGGCGTAGTAATGTTTAAATGGCTGACGCGCCCGCGTTCTGCCGCTGCGCCAACCTTTGGTGACACCGTCACATTAGGCCAGCTGTCGATGATTTTTCTCGCGCTGGGCGTGCTGTATGCGGTTATTCGCCGCACCATTTTTATCCTCTACCCACCCATTCTGAGCAATGGCCTGTTCAACTTCATCGTGATGCAGACGCTGTTCTATCTGCCTTTCTTTATCCTCGGCGCCCAGACGTTTATTAACGCGCGGCTGAAAACGATGTTTACGACCCCATCGCCATGGTGCTTTGCGGCGGCTTTACTCGGATTTATCGCCTACCGGTTGAATCAGCAGTACGGCTCTGGCGACGGCTGGATGTATGAGACGGAGTATGTGATTACCATGGTGTTGGGGCTATGGATGGTCAACGTGGTCTTTTCGCTTGGTCACCGTTTGTTGAATTTCCAGTCAGCGCGGGTGACCTATTTCGTCAACGCATCGCTATTTATCTACCTGGTGCACCACCCGCTGACCCTGCTCTACGGAGCGTGGATAGCACCGGTCATTAAATCGAATACCCTTGGGTTTATAACCGGGCTGGTTTTTGTGGTCGGGATTGCTCTGGTGCTGTATGAAATCCATCTGCGGATACCGCTGTTGCGCTTTCTTTTCTCCGGAAAATTCCAGCAAAAGACGGCTAAGCCGCAAATATCCGCCAGTTAAAACAGCAAGCTGCTGTGTGGAACGCACATAGCAGCGCTATTTTTGTGTAAACAGCAGCTGAAAAACATCGCGGTACAGGTTTTCCATCGCCGCTTTATCTACCGTCGGAGTCGTCGCAAAGTCGCAACGATAGGCCGATCCTTCGGTTAATATCGCGATAAATTCGCAGGCGAGGCTAATTTTCTCTGCGGACATCTCAGGGTGATAGTGCCGGGTTAGTCGCCCGCCCTCCTCTTTCAGGCGGCGATCGGCCTGGTTCATAATTTCACGCAGGCGCGGATTTCGGGACGCCTCGGCGTTAATTTCCATCAGCAGATAATTATCGCTTTTTGTAGAGCCGGTCACTGGGATCGCGCCGGCTAATACGGACGCCATACGGGCTAAATCATGATTCCCGGCAACGATTTCGCCCACTCTGGCATTCACGATCTCACTGACGATGACTTCAACGATCTCTTCTTTGCTGGCGAAGATGCGATATAGCTGGCCTACGCTAAGACCAGCCTGACGCGCAATATCCGCTACGGAGGCGCCGTGCAGGCCCTTTTCCGCAAAACATTTCTGCGCCGCGGCAACGATTTCCATCCGCCGAAGCCGTTGTTTTTGTAGAACCTTCCCTTCAGCCACCGATAACTCTCCCGTTATGATAATTTCCAGCGTTCCCAGGAAACTATCATATCTTATTCTGATGGCCGAGTTGCGCGCGACTTGCCTCAAGTAATCGCGTATAGATGCCGGCGGTTTCGGCATCAAAGCAAACGAAACACACACGTTCCAGCGGGTTATAGCGCGTGAGGAAGGCATTTACCGTCCGTATGGCTATCTCCGCGGCGGCCTCTTTAGGGTAGCCATAAACGCCGGTGCTGATAGCAGGAAATGCAATAGAACGATAGTTGTTTGCCGAAGCCAGCAGCAGGCTATTTTTATAGGCGTCAGCCAGCAACTCCGCCTCTTGTCTGTCACCGCCGTGCCAGATGGGTCCAACGGCGTGAATAACCGCGCTGGCGGGCAAATTTCCTGCCGCCGTAATCACTGCATGACCGGGCGGACACTCACCCTGCTGTTGCCGCACCACTTTACAGGCAGCCAGCAGTTCTGGCCCTGCCGCGCGGTGAATCGCGCCGTCCACGCCGCCACCGCCAAGCAGCGACGGGTTTGCCGCATTGACGATAACCTCGACCGCAAGCGTTGTAATATCGCCGAGAACAACCTCAGGTTGAACAGCCATTTCTCCTCCTGTCGGCATACGTCTTCAAATGAATACACGAGGATAATATGGCACGATAGCCCCCGGGACGAAAGTCTGGGGGCAGAGGGTTACCGATACTCAACATCCAGAATAGCGAGGGTCCGTTGCGGGTTAATATATCTTAATTGCGCAGAACGGATATTTTCGTTGTGTATATTCCCTTTCTCAAGCTGTTGAGCAGAAATTTTAATCGCTTCCGCCCTCGGGCAATCCATAATAATCTGGTTATTTATAGTACTAAGCTGACAGGGCGCTTCCACCACCCGCCCGTAAAAATGAATGACGCCGGCCACGGTCTTTTCCGCGAGCACGGGGCTAACAAAACAGGGTAAAATAAACAGAGCGGCAAGTGGCGCATATTTGATTTTTTTCATTATAAAACTCCTCTGCATATCGGTATAGCGACTGAAAAGCACCAGCCATCCATGAGTGCATCGGGTTATATTTTTTTACTTCAAGTTAATTATATTAACAATTTAAAAACAAAATACATCATCCGTTAGAATCTGATAACAAAATCGATTCACTGACTTTCGGTGCAGTTAAAACATTTGATATATAAGGAAAAATAGAATACAGGGGGGAGATTAACGACGGGGTAAACCTGGCGCCAAAAACGGCAAAAGAGCCCGCAGGGCCCTTTTGTGATGTCAACGGGGATACATTAAAAAACGATCAGCTGCTTTGGTTAGCAAGAGGTTTATTTTTCTCAGCCCGGGTCGCCAGCCACAGACCGCTATTTTTCATAGCGTAGCCAAATACCAGACCCAGCGCGAGTGAAGGCACAACCAAACGCCAGTCGCCGCTGCCGGCAAACGTCGCACACGCGCCAATAAAAGTTCCCGGCACAAAAGAGAGCATCAGCTGACGCGCCTGAATGCACATCAAAAACGCCACGATGCCGGTCATGATATAGCTGACAATTTCCAGCTGCGGCGCCAGCGCGCTGCCGTGAATAATCACCAGCGCCCACACAACGCCGCTCATGACCGTACAGGTTGAAATGAACAGCCCTTTTAACCCACCTTGCGGACAGGCAAAGTAAGCCGTACAGCCGAGGAACCCCGCCCAGCTCAGCAGACCCAATGCGACCGCCACCCATCCCCAGATACCGGAGAGAATGCCCGTCGTTAATGCGATTGCGAAGAGTATGTTCATGGCGCGTATCATAACAGAAACACGCCCGTCAAATGCGACAAAGAGCACACTAAATGAAATTAAAAATATTGCGTTGCATTTAAAGTGTGATGTAAATCACAAATTATTGTTCATTTTCTTCCTGCAGTTCATCCCACATAGCGGAGACCGCTTCGCGAGTCAGCGGGGCCATCGTACGCCAGAACGGCGTGGTGGCATGCGCTTCAACTTTGCCCAGGAACTCACCGCACCACGGCAGGATATATTCCGCGAACAGGGTTTCCAGAACTTCGCTTTCATCTTCCGCCGCGTGATCTTCCAGCCAGGAAGCGGCCAGCAGCAAGGAGCCGAAATGATCCGCCGCCCCCTCCCCCGTAGGTACGCCATGTGCGGTGAGGAAACCACGGACTTCAGCTTCCGTAGCGCCGTCAACCCATGCGCTACGGTAAGGCGCGACGCGGCACTCTTCACCGACAAACAGCACGTTGTATTCGGCGGCCAGCGACTGCATATCACAGCTTTTTTGCAGGCGCTCCAACAGTTCATCCTGCTCCAGCGGCCAGCTCGCCGCCAGCTTCCCTTCGCGGATAAGGGTAAAGAGCGGAACCAGCAGCGGGTCCTGCGGCTGACGATAATAGAGAGAGCCCAGCACGCGGCAGAGGATTGAAAACTCGTTCATTCATTTATTCCAGTTATTCACATTAAAGTTCAGCCAGCTCAGGAATCGCAGGCATGCCGCGCGATTCAAGAAAATTAAGCAGACGCCGGGGCGTTACGTTAAGAATTCGCTCTTCCGGAAAACCGACGGCATCAAGAATTTTTCGGCATTCGCTAAATTCACCGAGCGTAAATGCCGTATGGGAATCCGAGCCCAGCGCCACCCAGCCACCGGCATCGCGTACGGCCGCCGCAACGGCGCGGCAGTTATCTTCGCTGCCGATACGCGACGAGACAAAAGAGGAGTTATTGATTTCCAACGCCACATGGTGCTTCGCCGCGGCGGCGGCAATGGCCGGGATGTCAACGGGAAATTTAGGGTTACCCGGATGGCTAATGATATGCACCGCGCCGCTCGCTATCGTGGCGATCATCGCTTCTGTATGCGTCGCTTTGTCCTGCGGAGGGAATACCGGCTCGTGAAAACCGGCGATAATCAGGTCCAGCGAGTTGAGCATCGGGCCGGTACAGTCGATTTCGCCCTGGGTATTTTTGATATTGGCTTCGATACCGCGCAGAATGCCAACGCCATCCACCAGCCGCGGCCAGATACGCATATTAATAAAATGCCAGTAATGCGGCGCATCGGCCATATCGGGCCCGTGGTCGGTAATAGCAAAGAGTTTGATCCCCTTGCGCTTTGCTTGCGCAATATAGTCGTGCAGGGTGCTGTAAGCGTGGGTACTGGCGACGGTATGCATGTGCAGGTCAACAGGATACATCACAATCTCCTTCTCTGTTTGTGGCAAGAATAGCAGGAATCTGCGCCCATGATCAGCAAAACCCCGCTCAGGCGGGGCTATCGCTTAGTATCCCAGCTGGCGATTGACCTGCCCGCTGACCGTTTCGCCCCGTTCTAACTGAGCAATGGTTTTAGCGATATAAGCGATGGCTTCCAGAGGCCGGGTGACGGCAGCAATATGCGGCGTCATCGCCACTCGCGGGTGCCGCCAAAGCGGGCTCTCTTCCGGCAGCGGTTCGCGGCTGAACACATCCAGCATCGCCCCTTTTAACTTGCCGCTATCCAGCGCGACCAGCAGATCGTCTTCCACCACATGAACCCCGCGAGCGAGATTCAGCACATAGCTATTATCCGGCAGCTGCGCCAGGCGCGCGCTATTAATAATGCCAACGGTTTCCGCCGTGTTGGGTAGCAGGTTAATCAGCACTCGCGTACCGTTCAGGAAATCCCCCAGCTCGGCTTCCCCCGCAAAGCTCGTTACCTGAGGCCAGGATTTGCGGCTACGGCTCCAGACGCGTAGCGGAAACCCCCAGCTTTGCAGGCTTTCTGCCACTTTCGCGCCCAGTACTCCCGCCCCCATAATGCCGATGGTGAAGTCCTCGCGCTGATACTCCTCCAGCGGCTGCCACCGCGCCTCCTGTTTTAAGGCCTGATAGTCATCAAAACGACGGAACCAGTGCAGCACCTGGCTCACCGCATACTCTTGCATCTGCAGACCCATGCCGGTGTCTTCCAGACGGAACAGCGGCGTAGACAGCGGCAGCATTTCCGGGTTTTCCCGCAGTTTACTTAGAATTGAATCAACGCCGGCGCCAAGGGCAAAGACGGCTTTAAGTTCGCGGCCTTGCAGCATTTCAACCGGCGGATGCCAGACCAGCGCATAGTCCGCGGGTTGATTATCACCGGATTTCCATTCGCGGACTCGCGAGCCGGGGAGCTGTTTTTCCAGCTCCGCAATCCAGAAAGGGGTGTCGAACGTCGGGTGGTAAAAGATGATATCCATAAGGGCTCCTGACAGCTGACGCTATCGGCAGGTTAGGCTAGCGTCGCGTTTTACTCGTTGTTTTCTATTGGTTTGCCAGCATAGCAAATTTCGTCAGGCGAGCGTGTGAAAAAGGGAATGGCGACAAAAAAATCGATTCTCGCGCATTTAGAGAGCAAGTTGCTTGAAGTTTGGCTAAACGGGCGATTTTTTTAAAAAGTTGATTGACGGGAGATACGTATTTCCCTAAATTAGCGCCCGTTCCCGGCAGCAACGGGAAAAACAATATGGTGAGGTGTCCGAGTGGCTGAAGGAGCACGCCTGGAAAGTGTGT